>Ga0307995_1002602_pt1 | contig 10439 bp, 5 predicted proteins | sample EllFjometagen262_FD_203132 | JGI IMG/M metagenome (GOLD analysis project Ga0307995, IMG submission 203132) | Marine microbial communities from Ellis Fjord, Antarctic Ocean - #262 | ecosystem: Environmental > Aquatic > Marine > Unclassified | place: Southern Ocean | collected 2014-11-02
GTGCATATGGAATTGAACGACGATACCTGGCACTTGGTTAAGGACACGCCCAGAGTTATGGGCTTTATTGGCGGCACGGCAGAGAGGCCCGCTCCAATAACTGATAAAGAAGCGAATAAGATTCTCCAGAGAATGGAGGATAGCGAAGAGGCTCCAACTCACAAGACGATCTACGAACCTGGCGAGATGGTTCGAGTTACAGATGGTCCTTTTAATGACTTCACCGGTACGGTTGAGGAAGTTAACTATGAGAAGAGCCGATTACGTGTTGCAGTACTGATTTTCGGTCGTTCGACTCCAGTAGAGCTAGAGTTCGGGCAAGTCGAGAAGAGCTAAGAATTCAGAATTGAAAGTTAGACGTTAAGTAGTATTTAGTTAAATCGAGGGTCCTAGACCCTCTTCACAAAGTCGGTCCCTTAGCTTTTATAGGGGAGCGCCGGGGAGTTTGGTTAGCTGCGAGGCTTAATCGAACGTTTGAACCCAAAGGAGAAAGACATGGCTAAGAAAGTACTGGCTTATATAAAGCTGCAAGTTGGCGCAGGAAAAGCTAACCCAAGTCCACCTGTTGGTCCGGCTCTCGGTCAACACGGCGTAAACATCATGGAATTCTGTAAGGCATTCAATGCGCAGACACAAGGCGTTGAGGTTGGACTGCCTATTCCTGTAGTTATCACTGTTTATGCAGATCGTAGCTTCACCTTTATTACGAAGACGCCTCCCGCCTCTGTGCTCCTGCGTAAAGCAGCTGGCCTCAAGAAGGGAAGTGGACGTCCAAACACCGAAAAAGTGGGCAAGGTAAACCGTGCTCAGTTAGAAGAAATTGCGACCCAGAAAATGGCTGATCTTACTGCTGCTGATATGGATGCTGCGGTTCGCACTCTTGCCGGCAGCGCGCGCAGCGCGGGCATTGAAGTCGAGGGAGTGGAGTAACATGGCCAAACTATCTAAAAAACAAAAGCAAGTAGCTGAAAAGATTGAAGCAGGCAAAGCCTACTCAGTTGAAGAAGCTGTTGCGATTCTCACAGAATTTGGTTCAAAGAAATTCAGCGAGTCTCTAGACGTTTGTGTGAACCTAGGCATCGATGCGCGTAAATCGGATCAAGCTGTTCGCGGTTCCACAATCCTACCCAATGGCACAGGCAAAGACGTCCGCGTCGCAGTGTTTGCTCAGGGCGAAAATGCCGAAAAGGCGAAGGCTGCCGGTGCTGATGTTGTGGGTTTTGAAGACTTAGCGGAATCCATTCAGGCAGGAAACCTGGACTTCGACGTAGTTATTGCAACACCAGACGCTATGCGTGTAGTGGGCAAGCTAGGTACGGTTCTCGGTCCAAGAGGTTTGATGCCTAATCCTAAAGTAGGAACAGTTACACCAGACGTTGAAACCGCAGTTAAGAACGCCAAGTCCGGTCAGGTTCGATATAGAACTGACAAGAACGGTATCGTTCACGGGGGCATCGGCAAAGTGGGCTTTGAAGCCCCTGCGGTTAAGGAGAACCTTGAAGCGCTATTGGCAGACCTGAAGAAGGGCAAGCCATCTGCAGCTAAGGGTGTCTACATAAAGAAGGTTGTTCTTTCTTCTACGATGGGTCCTGGGCTGCAGATAGACCAGTCTTCCCTAGAGTTGCTTTAAACCTAGTAATAAAAATTCGAAGGGTGACGTTGTATTACTCTTCAACAGACTTTGGGGTTTCGCGAAAGCGAAGCTGTCAAAGACCGTAGGTGTGACCGCCCGATTTGGGTTTGGCTGCTTAATTTCCTACGCAGATGGTGAAGCCCAATTTAGTGTAATGCTAAATTCCAATCACCGAATAGCAATGGCATGAAGCGAGTAATCAATTCATGCTAAATCGCGGTCGAGCAATCGACCATATTAAGGAGTTTAGCTAGTGGCTATTGGACTAGAAGATAAGAAACAAATTGTTTCGGACGTCAATAAGGCTGCTAACAGTGCTGTATCAGCGGTACTCGCCGATTATCGGGGTGTATCCGTGACTGATATGACTGAGCTTCGCAAGATTGCTAGAGCGAATAATGTGTACCTTCGTGTTGTAAGAAACACGCTGCTTAAGAAAGCAGTTGAAGGCACTGAGTTCGAATGCATTCAAGAAGTTTTAGTTGGTCCTACGATTCTTGCATTCTCAGAAGAAGATCCCGGCGCCGCTGCACGCGTGTTGAAGGACTTTGCTAAAGAGAAAAAAGAATTCGAGATCAAAGCACTATCTGTAGGTGGCAAGTTATTGGGTGCCGATCAGATCGACGTGTTGGCGAAGTTGCCGACCCACGATCAAGCGCTGTCCATTCTTATGAGCGTTATGTTAGCGCCTGTAACGAAGCTCGCCAGAACCATGATAGAGGTTCCCTCGAAAGCAACACGTGCTGTTGCAGCAGTTCGAGACCAAAAGCAGGAAGCAGCCTAGTTCCTTTGTAACAGTTTAAAATTGTAAAAAATTGAAAACACTTAAATTAATTTATTGAAAGTAGGAGACAAGAGTCATGGCTCTTTCCAAAGAAGATGTATTAGAAGCAATTGCAGACATGTCAGTAATGGACGTAGTTCAACTGGTTGAAGCAATGGAAGAAAAATTCGGCGTTTCAGCTGCAGCAGCAGTTGCAGCGGCTCCAGCGGCAGCAGCCGATGCGGCACCAGCAGAAGAGCAGACTGAGTTCGATATCATTCTAGCTTCTATTGGCGAAAAGAAAGTAAACGTCATTAAGGCAGTACGTAGTATCACTGGCCTAGGTCTTAAAGAAGCTAAGGAATTAGTAGATGGCGCGCCATCGACTATTAAGGAAGCTGCACCTAAGGGCGAAGCCGACGAAGCCAAGAAAGCTTTGGAAGAAGCTGGCGCAACCGTTGAGCTTAAGTAGTAAGAAATTGCTATAAAACGACAAGCGCCGGGTGCCTCAACGCACCTGGCGTTAGTTCGTTGTAATTTCGAGTAAGAGAAGACCGGCCTAATCGCCGCGCATTGTCCAAGTCGCCAGTCGTTGCGACATAGGTCATGCAAATCGCAGAAAAATTCTGCTAGTAGTTAATGCCAATAGAACACAACGCTAGGAACACACCAATGGCCTATTCGTATACAGAGAAAAAACGTATCCGTAAGAACTTCGGCAAATTGCCAAGTGCGATGGATATCCCTTACCTCTTGTCTATACAAGTCGATTCCTATAAACAGTTTACTCAGGTTGACGTGCCTGTCGAATCACGTATGGAACAAGGCCTGCACGCCGCGTTCAAATCTGTATTCCCTATCGTCAGCTATTCCGGCAAAGCAGTTCTGGAATATGTTAGCTACAACCTCGGAAAGCCTGCCTTTGACGTCAAAGAATGTCAATTGCGCGGCTCTACTTATTCAGTATCCTTACGGGTTAAGGTTCGGTTGATTCTTTATGATAAGGAATCAACAGTACAAACAATTAAAGATATTAAAGAGCAAGAAGTCTATATGGGCGAGATCCCATTGATGACTGATTCAGGTACTTTTGTTATCAACGGTACCGAGCGTGTTGTTGTATCGCAGTTGCATAGATCCCCCGGTGTGTTCTTCGATCATGACCGCGGTAAGACGCACAGCTCAGGAAAGTTACTCTACTCTGCACGGGTTATTCCTTACCGTGGTTCTTGGCTCGACTTTGAATTCGACCCGAAAGACATGGTCTATGTTCGAATCGATCGTCGTCGTAAATTGCCTGCGTCTGTATTACTGCGCGCATTAGGTTACGGATCTCAAGAAATCCTTGAGATGTTCTACGAGAACAATAGTTTTAAGATTACTACGAAGGGCAAGGACAAGGAAAAAGAGTCGACTATTTCGTTGAATCTAATCCCTGCGCGTCTGCGCGGAGAAGTACTTACTTTTCCGATCAATGACAAGAAAGGCAAGGAAATCGTAGAGGCTGGCCGTCGCATTACTTCACGCCACGTACGCCTCATGGAACAAGCGAAGCTAACTACGCTGGTAGTCGAGCATGAGTATCTTGTTGGTGCCGCACTTGCCGCCGATGTAATCAACGAAGAGACAGGCGAAGTCTTAGTAGCCTGTAACACTGAAATCACTGAAGAAGTGATAGAGCAGTTCTTCGAGACCGGCGTAAAGACTTTCGAGACTATCTACACTAACGATCTAGATTGCGGTCCATTTGTATCGCATACATTGCGCATCGATGGAACCACTTCCAAGCTGGAAGCCATGGTCGAAATCTATAGGATGATGCGTCCAGGCGAGCCGCCTACGAAGGAATCTGCAGAGAACTTGTTCTCTAACTTATTCTTCTCGCCAGAGCGTTACGATCTTTCTGCAGTTGGTCGTATGAAGTTCAATCGCCGACTGGGTCGTCCTGAGTCAGAGGGCTTGATGGTTCTTAGCAAGGAAGATATCGTTGATGTATTGAAGACTTTGGTCGGAATCCGTAATGGTTTCGGCTCAGTCGATGACATCGATCACTTAGGTAATCGCCGTATTCGCTCTGTAGGTGAGATGGCCGAGAACCAATTTCGTGTTGGTTTGGTCCGTGTCGAGCGCGCAGTGAAAGAACGTTTGAGCATGGCAGACTCTGAGGGCCTGATGCCACAAGATATGATCAACGCGAAGCCAGTGGCAGCTGCGATCAAGGAATTCTTTGGCTCCAGTCAGCTTTCCCAGTTTATGGACCAGAATAATCCGCTTTCCGAGGTGACACACAAGCGTCGCGTATCGGCTCTTGGACCCGGTGGTTTGACGCGCGAAAGAGCAGGCTTCGAAGTGCGTGACGTACACCCGACTCACTACGGTCGAGTATGCCCAATCGAAACACCTGAAGGTCCAAACATTGGATTGATTAACTCGCTGGCAACTTATGCGAGAACAAATCACTACGGCTTCCTCGAAAGCCCTTATAGGAAAGTATCTAGTAACAAAGTTACAGACGAGATCGATTACCTGTCAGCGATTGACGAAAGTGATTTCGTTATTGCGCAGGCGAGTGCTCCGTTGGATAAGAAGAAGGGCTTCGTCGATTCCCTAGTCACCGTGCGATATAAGGGTGAGACGCTCTTAAAACCACGCGAAGAAGTTGACTATATGGACGTGGCCCCGCAGCAGATGGTGTCTGTTGCAGCGGCCTTGATTCCTTTCCTTGAGCACGACGATGCTAACCGCGCCCTGATGGGTTCGAACATGCAGCGTCAGGCAGTACCGACTCTGAAGACTGAGAAGCCTTTAGTTGGTACGGGTATGGAGCGCAACGTAGCGACCGATTCAGGCGTATGTGTTGTCGCGTTCCGTGGCGGCGTCATCGAGAGTGTCGATGCGGCCAGAATCATCGTTCGTGTGAACGATGCCGAGACAGACGCAGGTGAGGCGGGTGTGGATATCTACAACCTGACTAAGTACACCCGCTCTAATCAGAACACATGTATCAGCCAACGTCCGCTGGTTAAAGATGGCGACACGATTGGTCGTGGTGACATCTTAGCAGACGGCCCATCGATCGATATGGGTGAATTGGCGCTAGGGCAGAACATGCGCATCGCATTCATGCCTTGGAATGGATACAACTTCGAAGATTCAATCTTGATATCTGAGCGAGTGGTTAAGGAAGATCGCTTCACCACTATTCATATTCAGGAACTAACTTGTGTCGCTCGCGATACTAAGCTGGGGTCGGAAGAGATTACTGCTGATATTCCAAACGTAGGCGAAGGTGCCCTAAGCAAGCTGGACGAGTCTGGCATTGTGTATATCGGCGCCGAAGTTAGTGCTGGCGATATTTTGGTCGGTAAGGTTACGCCTAAGGGCGAAACGCAGTTAACTCCAGAAGAGAAACTACTGCGTGCCATCTTCGGTGAAAAAGCGTCGGACGTAAAAGATACTTCATCGCGTGTGCCTACAAGTGTTAAGGGTACCGTTATCGACGTGCAGGTATTCACACGTGATGGTCTTGAGAAAGATCAGCGCGCCGTTGAGATCGAAGAGACACAACTGTCTAAGGTTCGTAAGGACATCGATGATGAATATCGAATTGTCGAAGCCGCAACCTTTGAACGGTTAAGCCAAGCTCTAGTCGGAAAAATTGTAGCCGGTGGTCCGAAGTTGAAGAAAGGCCAGAAGATTACCGCCGAGTATCTAGAGGAGCTGCCGAAGGAAGATTGGTTCAAGCTGCGCATGTCTAACGATGCAGTGAACAAGCAATTAGAGCGTGCAGATGAGCAGCTTAAAGAAAGACGAGTTGACCTAGACGAACGCTTCGAAGACAAGAGGAAGAAACTCACTCAAGGTGATGATCTAGCCCCTGGCGTATTGAAGATCGTTAAAGTCTATCTCGCTATTAAGCGCCGCATACAGCCGGGCGACAAGATGGCCGGTCGTCATGGTAACAAGGGTGTTATCTCGGTGATCATGCCTGTCGAAGATATGCCTTATGACGAGAAGGGTGAGCCGATAGATATCGTGCTGAATCCGCTAGGCGTACCGTCGCGAATGAACGTTGGTCAGGTCTTAGAGACGCACCTAGGTGCGGCGGCTAAGGGCTTGGGTAACCGCATTGGCGAGATGCTAGATGCTAAGAAGAAGGCATCAGAAGTCAGGAAGCTAGTTACCGAAATCTACAACAAGATCGGTGAGCGTACTGAAGATATTAAAAGCTTTAGTGACGACGAAGTCATGGAACTTGCTGGCAACTTGCGTGCGGGTGTGCCGATGGCTACACCTGTGTTCGATGGTGCTGCTGAGTCTGAAATCAAAGACATGCTTGAGCTGGCCGGTATTGATGAAAGTGGTCAGGTCACACTTTTTGATGGCAGAACGGGAGAGTCTTTCGATCGCCAGGTAACTGTCGGCATCATGTACATGCTGAAACTGAATCACTTGGTAGATGACAAGATGCACGCCAGATCGACTGGTTCGTACAGCTTGGTTACGCAGCAGCCACTAGGTGGTAAAGCACAGTTCGGTGGGCAGCGCTTCGGAGAGATGGAAGTCTGGGCGCTTGAAGCTTATGGTGCGGCTTATACCTTGCAGGAAATGCTAACCGTTAAGTCGGATGACGTCGCCGGACGAACGAAGATGTACAAGAACATCGTCGATGGTGACCACAGAATGGAGCCGGGAATGCCGGAGTCATTTAATGTGCTAGTGAAGGAAATTAGGTCGCTTGCGATCGATATGGAATTGGACGTCAGTACTAAATAAAAACCAATTCGCACTAGCCAGTACGACAAATGAAGAATTAGTGATTATTAAAGCCTGTTCGCGAAAGCAGCAGGTGGAGGAGTTAGAATGAAAGACCTATTAGGGTTGCTTAAGTCTCAATCACAATCAGATGAGTTCGATTCCATTAAAATTGGTTTGGCCTCGCCGGAGATGATTCGTGCCTGGTCGTTCGGTGAAGTTAAGAAGCCAGAGACGATCAACTATCGAACGTTTAAGCCAGAGCGTGATGGTTTGTTCTGCGCCAAGATCTTTGGCCCAGTGAAGGACTATGAATGCCTGTGTGGTAAGTACAAGCGTCTTAAGCATCGCGGTGTAATCTGTGAGAAGTGTGGCGTAGAAGTTGCGCTCTCAAAAGTACGTCGTGATCGTATGGGTCATATCGAGCTTGCGAGTCCGGTTGCCCACATCTGGTTCCTCAAGTCTCTTCCTTCACGCATTGGCTTGCTGTTGGACATGACCCTACGTGACATAGAGCGCATTCTCTATTTCGAGTCTTTCGTGGTTACTGACCCGGGCATGACTACTCTTGAGAAAGGGCAGCTGCTAACGGATGAGCAGTACTACGAAGCGATGGAAGAATTTAGTGATGAGTTCGACGCCAAGATGGGCGCGGAAGCGGTTCAGGCATTGATGAAGGACCTGGACGTTGACTCGGAAGTAGCCCGTCTTCGTGAAGAGATTCCAGCCACAAATTCTGAGACAAAGTTGAAGAAGCTCTCTAAGCGCTTGAAGCTATTGGAGGCCTTTAACGCCTCTGGCAACAAGCCGGAGTGGATGGTAATGACAGTTCTTCCTGTTCTGCCGCCGGATCTTCGTCCTCTTGTCCCTCTGGACGGTGGTCGTTTTGCGACTTCAGATCTGAACGATCTATACCGTCGTGTTATCAATAGAAACAATCGTCTGAAGCGCCTTCTCGACTTGAACGCGCCAGACATTATCGTGCGTAACGAAAAGCGTATGTTACAGGAAGCGGTTGATGCGCTTCTCGACAACGGCCGTCGTGGCCGCGCGATTACAGGATCCAATAAGCGACCTCTTAAGTCACTTGCCGACATGATCAAAGGTAAGCAGGGTCGATTCAGGCAGAATCTTCTCGGTAAACGAGTGGACTATTCGGGTCGTTCCGTAATTGTTGTTGGCCCTACACTTAGGTTGCATCAGTGTGGTCTACCCAAGAAGATGGCCCTGGAATTATTTAAGCCGTTTATCTTCGGCAAGCTAGAGCGTCGTGGCCTCGCTACTACAATCAAAGCAGCGAAGAAGATGGTTGAGCGCGAGACTGCCGAAGTTTGGGATATTCTCGCGGATGTGATTCGCGAACACCCAGTGCTGCTTAACCGCGCACCGACATTGCACAGACTTGGCATTCAGGCATTTGAGCCGGTGCTGATCGAGGGTAAGGCAATTCAATTGCACCCACTGGTTTGTGCAGCCTACAACGCCGACTTTGACGGTGACCAGATGGCGGTTCACGTACCACTCACGCTGGAAGCACAGCTTGAAGCGCGTACGCTGATGATGTCCACGAACAATATTCTGGCGCCTGCTAACGGCGAGCCAATTATTGTTCCGTCACAAGACGTTGTATTGGGTCTTTACTACATGACACGCTCACGCGTGAATGCGAAGGGTGAAGGCATGACTTTCTCCGACGCGAAAGAAGTGCAGCGTGCCTACGAAACAGGCAATGCTCATCTGCAAGCACGCATCAAAGTACGAATTACTGATGTCTATAACAATACAGAGGGCGAACGCGTCCGTGAGACTGCCATTGTAGATACCACGGTGGGTCGTGTGTTGCTTTTTAACGTCGTCCCTGAAGGCCTGCCTTTCTCGATGGTCAATCAGAAGATGGCGAAGAAGCAAATCTCGTTGATTCTGAATGCCTGCTATCGCGACGTCGGTCTGAAGGAAACTGTTATATTCGCTGACCAGTTGATGTATACGGGCTATAAGTATTCAACGCGTTCCGGTTCATCTATCGGCGTTAATGACTTCGTCATTCCTGATGAGAAGGTAACGATCATTGCTCAGGCAAACACCGAAGTGGAAGAGATCGAGGCGCAATTTGCTTCCGGTCTAGTAACACAAGGCGAGAAGTATAATAAGGTGATCGATATTTGGTCCCGCGCGAACGACCTTGTGGCCAAGGCGATGATGGACGGCCTGTCGACAGAGCCGGTCATCAACAAGGAAGGAAAGGAAGAGCAGCAAGAGTCATTCAATTCGGTTTATGTATATGCCGACTCTGGTGCTCGTGGTTCTCCCGCTCAGATTCGCCAGCTCGCTGGTATGCGTGGCTTGATGGCTAGACCTGATGGATCGATCATTGAGACGCCAATCACGGCGAACTTCCGTGAAGGTTTGAGTGTGTCGCAGTATTTCACCTCGACTCACGGTGCTCGTAAAGGTTTGGCAGATACGGCATTGAAGACGGCTAACTCTGGTTACCTGACTCGACGTCTAGTTGATATTTCTCAGGATTTGGTTGTCACCCAGATTGACTGTGGTACCGATCAAGGTCTGACGATGTCACCAGTTATTGAGGGTGGCGACATTATCGCGCCCCTAGGCGACAGAGTATTGGGTCGTGTTCTAGCTGCCGATGTAATTTCAGAGACTACTGGTGAGCTAGTTGCCGAAGCCGGCACTATGATCAACGAGCGCATGGTTGAGAAATTGGAGACTGGTGGCGTGGACGAAGTTCACGTACGTTCGCCAATCACCTGTGAGACTCGGTTTGGTATCTGTAGCCAGTGCTACGGTCGCGACCTAGCCCGTGGTCATGTCGTCAACGTTGGCGAGGCAGTAGGTGTTATCGCTGCACAGTCAATCGGAGAGCCAGGCACACAGCTTACGATGCGTACGTTCCACATCGGTGGTGCGGCATCCAGAGCAACGGCATCTGACAGCGTACAGGTTAAGAACACCGGTACCATTCACCTACACAATATGAAGACGGTAGAGAACATCAAGGGCGAGCTAGTTGTTGTATCTCGTTCCGGTCAGCTCATCGTTAATGATTCTAATGGCCGTGAGCGTGAGCGTTATAAGCTTCCTTACGGTGCTTTGATCACCGTCGGCAAGAAGTCTGATGTAGAAGCCGGCCAGATCGTAGTTACTTGGGATCCGCATACTCACCCAATCGTTTCGGAAGTAGCGGGTAGAGTAGCTTTCGCCGCTATGGAAGAGGGCATTACAGTTCGCGAACAGACAGATGAGATCACAGGTCTTAGTAGTATTTCT
>Ga0307995_1002610_pt1 | contig 10413 bp, 6 predicted proteins | sample EllFjometagen262_FD_203132 | JGI IMG/M metagenome (GOLD analysis project Ga0307995, IMG submission 203132) | Marine microbial communities from Ellis Fjord, Antarctic Ocean - #262 | ecosystem: Environmental > Aquatic > Marine > Unclassified | place: Southern Ocean | collected 2014-11-02
CGGTTTGAGTGCTTGGTCCACTGGTTAATGTAAGTGATCCTGAACAGGGAACCAAAGTAGTACTTGCAACAGAAACGGTAATATCTCCACTGTATGATGCCGAAGCTGTTCCAGTTGAGTTAACAGCTACAACCGTATAATTATAGGTTCCCGAAGAGGTTCCTGTAGGTGTACCTGATATAGTTGCAACGTTATCACTAGTACTAAGTGCTACCCCTGTGGGTAGTCCTGAGGCTGTAATACTTAATGTGTCTGAACAGGTATAAGTAAATGTACCCACTACGTTAGTAATCGCAGTTGAGATAGTTACTGTCTGTGATTGTGGTCCTGAGGTTAGTGTTCCTGATATTGTGCAAGAGGATGCGGTAGTAGAGCTAGCTGTTGCTGCAACAACATTTATAGATCCATTAAACGATGCAGATGCTGTTCCACTAGAAGCTGTAATAATATAATTATATGTTCCTGATGTTTGTGCAGATGGTGATCCCGATATGGTCGCTAAATTATTAGTAAGGGACATTGACACTCCACTAGGAAGTCCTGTTGCAGATGCGCTTAATGTGCCCGAACAAGTTGTTGTAAATGTTCCAACGACATTAGTTATGGCTGTTGTAGCAGTCACCGTTTGACTCTGAGGACCTGAGGTTAATGCTCCTGTTATCGTACAGGAAATAGTTGTAGTCGATACAGTAGTTGCTGATGCAGTGGTCGAGCTTACTGTTGTTGCTGACGCGGTGGACGCAGCTACTTGACTTACAACATTAGTCAGTGCTTGTGTTGGTGAAATTCCTGAAGTGCTACTTGTAACTGCGGTAGTTGGAGGACTAAAAGGAGCTGAGTTACTTGAGGTTTTATTACCCCCTGTTAGACCAATTGAATTACTTGCAGTTGCTGAAGGAACACTTGCAGCCGAAGTTGGAGGAGTACTGTTGGGCGGAAGAGTAACCACATTAAAATTTAGTGATGTCGGTGAAATGAAACTTACATTTGTAAATACTCCAAAATTACCCATTACAAAAGTGTTACTACTCAACGAGTTTAACTGGGAGTAAATTTGGGTCGTTGCTCCATTTAAAACCATCGTAAATAAAATATTCAGTTGAATGGATATTCTCATTGTGATGTAACCGTGAGATTTTCCAGTTGCACTTTCTTCTAATTGAAACTCCCAAGTTCCTACAAGATCTCGTGCTGTTTGATAATCGAAGTTTACATCAACGGTTTTATTACTATCAACAGTAATTTGAATTGGGTTTAAGGTGTCTAAAACACCATTATTATTCCATCTCATTAAAGCATGCCCATCACTTGGAACGGCGGTAAGTTTGACAACAGAACCACTATCATAGTCTGTAGATTTTCCAGTAGTTACAATTTCTTCAGTTACTGTCCCTTCTCCTACTTTATTAATTGTTAATGGATATTTACGCTTTTCAAAATTGGCTGTAATTGTAAGATTAGAGTTAGCTGTTACGGTTAGTGGATTGTCCGTTGACTCTGTTCCTGTCCATCCTGTAAAAAGATATTCCGCTTCAGGTGTGGCAGTAATTGTGAGTGAAGTTCCAGAGGCTAAAGAACCACCGGTGTTATCAACAGAACCTCCCTCAGAGGCAGAAGCTTCTACGTTAAAAAAAACAGTTGGTACCTCAGTAGTTTCTTCTTCAAATGCCTCTTTTGCACACGTGATTAGAATAAGAAAAGTCGCTAAAAAGAGAATATACTTTTTCATAGAGCTGGTTTTTAGTCAGTTAAATGTACAAATAATTAGGAATACATATAATAGTGTATACTATCGTAAAGAATTATTCTCTGTCGTAACTAAAACTCTCATTTTAGACGTTCCTTTTATCGCATGGGTTTGGTGACCCTTAATACGTTGCTATCATTTGTGTTAAGCACCTATTTTTACATCCTTTTTGTCTAGGGGTCTAAAATACCGCTACAGGCATATCCTCTTCAGTAAGTTCTACAATACACTTTACCAAGAATGAAACAAGCTACTAATGAAGTAAGTGAAGACTTGCCGTTGTTTATTAATTAGGTTCTGGAGGAAAAACAAGGATTAGAGATATTGTAGATTTTAGGTATATTTGATTACTAACAAACTAACAAGTTGAAAAATTTAATTTTAACATTAATTATTTTATTTGTTACCTCTTCTATTTTCGCTCAAAAAGAAGTTAAGAAAAATAGTCAGGCATACTTCGAAGTAAATGGAGTCTGTATTATGTGTAAAAAACGTATTGAAATAGCTTCTCTTAAAGTTAAAGGAATTAAAATGGCGACTTGGGATATTCCATCAAATATAATCAGGGTAATTTATAATCCTAATAAAGTAGAAATAAAATCTATTCAAAAAGCAATAGCAGATATTGGTCACGACACTCCTTTATTTAAAGCGACAATACAATCATATAACAGTCTACCAAAATGTTGTCTTTATAAAGAAGAAAAAATTCATTAATTAGCTATAGCATACAACATATGTCGTAATGGAATGGGTGTAAATTCATTAAGGTTAGAACTTAAGATTTTTAAACCACAAACATACCATCTTCAGTAAGTTCTTTAATACACTTTACCAAGAATGAAACAAGCTACTAATGAAGTAAGTGAAGACTTGCCTTTGTTTATTTAGTAAGTTCGGGGAAAGACGAAGTAGAAATATTGTAGATTTTTTTTATATTGATGACTTATTAACTATAAATCAATAAAAATGAAAAAATTATTATTTGGGATTTTTATGATCTCTATGCTAAATGTTAACGCACAAGATTGGTCAACAGTATACAGACAGGTTGAGGAAGTTACTTTAAATGAGGGTCTTGAAAATGAATATATCGAGTTTGAAGCCTTTTGAAAAATCATAAAAGAAAAGCACGTAAAAGAGGGTATGCAAGTAGGTTGGTTTGTTTGGAAAGTAGTGCCTACCGAAGAAAACAAAGGATGGTCTGATTACTTAATTTTTAATATATATGCCAATAAGAAACAAATGAATGACATGAATTCTAAAAGTCCTGAATGGTGGGAAAATGAAATTAAGACTGCCCATAAAGGGAAAACAAAAAGATCAATAATCAAAAAATACACCCAAGAAACGATGGATAATAAGTACCGTCAAAAGTCTGTTTCGTTTACAAATAAATCTCTTGAAACGTTTTCATCAGAAGAAGCAACTCCAGAAGTTGGCACTAAAGGAACGTATATCGGTGTGGAGCAATTAAATGAGGATTATGTTGATTTTGAAACAAAATTATTCCTCCCTTATCACAAGGAAACAAAATCAAGACTTTATTGGGAACTTAATGAAATTGTAGATCGTTCAGAAAATGCATTTAAGCCAGTTACTCATATGATTTTTGAAATAATGAATCCTCAATCTGCAGCAGCAGATTGGAATCCATCTTTTGCAGAAGAAATGGCTGTAAAATATGGAACGGCAAGTAGAAAATTTCACGGTAGTATGAATATTGAATTAGTTCATTTCGCCTGGTAGTTTTATATAGGATTTAACTAAATATCCCTCCTAAACGGAGGGTTTTTCTTTCACACAAATGCCCTTAATTAAATTACCTTACAACTCCAAACCTCAGCATTTAAGACCTTACATACATTGTACCTCAAATATCTACTCTAATATGTTGATAAACAGTATTTTAGGTATTTATTAATGCGTGGTTGTCCTTAGGTGTTGACAGGTATAGGGGGGTGTAATCCAGTTTTCTTTGTAACCCCATATCATCACTAATCCATGACAAGACTCTTGTGTTCTTATTTTAGATGGTATTTGATTGGAAGTGAATTAAAACCGTTAAATTAAGTAATAAACAGTATAATTTGTTTATAATACACTTCTTCCTAAATTTGTTATTAGATATAAAATTAAACACAATTTGTGTTTTTTAATTTTACTATAAATTATTAAAGTGTAACTAAAAGCCAATGATAAAGTTTTTTTTAAAATTGTTTTTATCTCCAAAAATAAAATTTCTTTTTTTTGGTGGAATATTGTTTGGTTTACTAGTTGGGTGTTCTTCAGAAACCATTTTACAAACCGAGAAAACCGTTAATATAGTTAATCAGACTTTTTCTAAGACTCTTTCTTATGAATCTGTTTATTACTCCAATGAAACTAGCAACGGGAATTTAGACATTGAGGTGCCTATCTCAGTTTTTGCGCCAGAAATAGAAAATGAGAAAGTTAGCTTACAAATTATAAAAACAGGAGATGTTTTAGCAACTTTTTCTTTAATAGGTGCAAAACAATTCTCCCAAAGCTTTGATGAATATGGAACTTATGATTTAAGGTTATATTTGGAGAAGGAGGTTTTGTCTGGAGAAGTTATGGTAATACAGCGAGATACATTAATAAAAGAAAAGGCAATTGATATTCGTTTTCTAGATGATTTTAGTGATTATTCGTCGAGTAATGATTGGTCTGTTTTTCCATTTAACACCAGTTTAATTGGAATTGACAATGTTAACCTATTGTCTGAAGCAAGTACCCAAAAAAGTTTTAGTGATTTTGATACTGATAAACCTATAAAAATTGACATCACCTATCGAGTATACCACGATAACTTACCCAAAGGTGCTAGCCTTGATAATAACAACAAATTAGGTCTAGAAGTGAATGATCAAAATTTCTACTTAAATAGTAACAAGAATAATGATTCAAAAGTAAGGACAATTTACTTAAATAACCATGGAGGTAATTTTGATTTAAAATGGATCAAATTTAAATCAATGGTGGAGACACCTTGGAAAATCATATCTATACCTTCAAGTGCCTCTTGTGACTCTTCTGCTACTTCAAGCACCTCTTCTGGGACTACAAGCACCTCTTCTACGACTTCAAGCATCTCTTCTGCGGCTTCAAGAGCCTCTGTGGTTTCTGCAACTCTTTATCAGCTTTCTGAAGACACTAATATACTGGTTGGATATATAAATTTTCCTTATGTAGATACATGTCAACCAGATATAATTTATTTTAACTTTTATTATGAAGATTTGACTTCTGCTGGTTATACTTTTGGTTTAACTTCAAACGGAATCGAACTCGATGGATCTGCCTTTTCATTGACCAGAGGGTCTGGAAATTATTTTTTCAGAATCAATATGCAGAATGGAACACCCTCTAGTTATAGAACTACATTTGGAATTTTGGAAGAAAGTAATCCATACCAGTTTGAAGTTTACGTTGAATCAGTTGAATTAAGCGTCCCTTAAATTCATTCTAACTATAAGTCTAGTTGGCAGTAATTGTTTTTTGGAACTCTAATTGCTGATATATATAAGGACAAATAGATTTAATTTTTTTTAACAGCTTTACTTCACATAAGCTAGCATAAATTCAATACAATTTACAAGTACAGGTTTTTTATTTTACACCAATGGACACAACCCAAATCCCTTCTAACACATTGATATTATTGCCTTAACCCTGAGATTCCTGTGTAGTGGTTTTAGGGGGGTGTTGTTAGGGGAAAGTTCGTAATGTGTTGGGGGAAGCACAAAGCTTCCAGTTGCAGTTGGCAAATGTTATATACCTTTAGTGTCTGATTGGCTTAAGTCTAAATACTGTAACAGTAAGGGGATTAAAGTATGATTACCAATAACCTTTAGAGAGTAGGAAAAAAAGGTGCATTTAATAAAACAATTAAAAAAAATACTCTCATATAATTAAATTTTAAACTCCCTAATCGCATGAACCCAGAGGTCTCATAACTCCAAAATATTGATTAAATATTAAAGTGAAAATAGAGAATTGACATTTACAACAAACTTAGTATCTTATTAAAAATAATTCTGTTAAATTTTTTTAATATGAAAATTAAAAAATCTTCATTAATCCTGATTCTTTTAAGTGTAACCTTTTTGTTAGGGTTGGCTTCATATTCACCTGATATTCCCGTTTCTGAATTAAAAATAAAATATACTAATCAATTTTCAAAATTTGTTCAGATTGATGGAATGGATGTCCATTATCGTGACGAAGGAATTGGTCAAGTTATTGTTTTATTACATGGTACTGGGGCTTCTTTACATACATGGAACAAATGGACAAAAGAGTTGAAAAAAAAATATAGGGTGATTTCCTTAGATCTTCCAGCTTATGGTTTGACTGGACCCAATCCCGAAAAAAAATACTTGATTTCAGATTATTCTAATTTTCTTAATTCGTTTGTTGAACTCCTTCAAATTGATGACTTTATTCTTTCAGGGAATTCTTTAGGCGGAGCAATTGCGTGGTTTTATGCCTCGGAACATCAAGATAAGATTAAACTACTATGCCTTTTAAATCCATCAGGATTTATAAATAAGGATATAGGAAGTCCATTTGTAATTAAATTAGCAAGAACTCCAATAATTAATAAACTGCTTAGGTATGTTACACCAAGGTTTTTTATTAAGAACACTTTAAAAGAAGTTTACTATGATAAGACCAAATTAACAAATAAAAAAATAGACACTTACAGAGATATGTTATTAAGAGAAAATAATAGAGAATCTTTTATTGATCGGTCGCTTTTAAAACCCCAAGATTATACTGATAGACTAAAGCTTATCTCAACTCCAACACAAATTATTTGGGGGAACGAGGATGCTTGGATCCCTGTTTCAAATGCTATACTTTTTGAAAAAGAATTACCAAATACAGTAATTAATATAATGCAAAAAACAGGTCACATACCAATGGAAGAAAGACCCCTTGAAAGTTTAAATTTATTATTAAATTTTATAAATAGTAATTAAATAATTTTGCATGGAAGAAAAAATAACTTCTGTATTTATTGGGATACTAATGAGTTGTTTAAGCGTTCATACATAAAAATCTGACACTAAAACTCCCTCGAATATTTAAAAATAAAATTACTTTTCTTTTTAGTTTGAAGCATCAATATTGTCCAATGTCCAAAAAAAAATCTAAGTCCTTTTAATTTAGTAAATTGAAAATAAAATATATAACATTATGAAAAAACAATTAATTATTTTTTTCAGTTCACTTTTTTGTTCTTTCATGTTCTCAATCTCTATACAAGGACAAGAAGATATTTATGATAATTTAAATAATATAGCTATTGTAGATCAAAAAGTAATGATGCCAATGCGAGATGGTGTTAGGCTTGCTAGCGACATTTATAGACCCAAAGGAAATGGTAAATATCCGATTATATTTTCCAGAACTCCCTATAATTTCAACTCTTGGGGTGATGGCGAACAAAAATCAAGGACTGCCAAACGCGCCTATGAATACGTTAAAAAAGGATACGCATATGTAGTTCAAAATGAACGAGGGCGTTATTATTCAGAAGGAGAATGGGATATTTTAGGAGTACCTCTTACAGATGCTTATGATGCTTTTGAATGGATGAAAAATCAGTCTTGGTCTAATGGTAAAATTGGAACCCTTGGATGTTCTTCAACTGCTGAATGGCAAATGGCTGTTTCTGCTTTAGATCATCCGTCTCATGCAGCTATGGTTCCTCAAGGATTTGGGGCAGGTATTGGACGCGTAGGCAAGATTAATGAACAAGGAAATTGGTATCGTGGAGGCGCAGAACAGATGTTATTTTTTTCATGGCTCTATGGAGTGGAGCACGACAAGTTTAAACCAAGAATTCCGAAAGGAGCAACACAAGAGGATTTAATTAGAATATCACGATTTTATGATTTAGCCCCTGAGAATCCAAAAGTAGATATGGCTAAAGCTTTAAATCATTTACCCATTCAAGATATTTTAAAAAATATAAATGGTAAGCATGAAATTTTTGATAAAATGATTCTTCGCAAACCAAATGATCCTGATTGGTTTAACGGCGGAATTTATCATGATGATAAAGATATTGGTACGCCTAGTTTTTGGTTTGCTTCATGGTATGATGTTTCTATTACACCAAATATTGCATTATTTAATCACGCTAGAAATAATTCAAAAGATGCATTTATAAGAGATAACCAATATCTAGTAATAGCTCCAACCCTTCACTGTGCTTATACAAGAGCTACTGAAAATACAATTGTAGGTGAACGTAGTGTTGGAGACGCACGATTAAATTATGATGAACAAATAACAAAATGGTTTGATTTGTGGTTAAAAGGAGCTTCAAATGATTTTAAAGAAACTACTCCAAGAATTCAATACTACACAATGGGTAGTAATAAATGGCAATCTGCTGAAACATGGCCTCCAGAAAATACTAAAATGATTACCTATTACTTAAATAGTAATGGAAATGCGAATAGCCGTTTTGGAAATGGCACATTAACAACTAGTAGAGCCATAAGAGATAATCCAGATCAATTTACATATGACCCCATGGCACCAGTTCCTTCATATGGAGGTAATGTTTGTTGTACTGGTAATGCAGTAAAAGGCGGAGCTTGGGATCAAAAAGATATGGAAGCTAGAAATGACGTTTTAGTATATACAACAGAAGTCTTAGATGAGGATACAGAAGTTAGTGGATTTATTAATTCTAAATTATATGTGTCTTCTGATGTAAAGGATACTGACTTTACTATTAAATTAATAGATCTTTACCCAAACGGTTCAGCTTATAATTTAGATGAAACTATACAACGTGTTCGTTATCGCCAGGGGTATGAAAAGGAAGTTTTCATGGAAAAAGGGAAAGTTTATGAAGTCAATTTAACTCCAATGTCAACAAGTAATATGTTCAAAAAAGGTCACCGTATAAGAATTGAAATTTCAAGCAGTAATTTTCCAAGATTTGCCAGAAACTTAAATACTGGGGGTAATAATTACGATGAGAAAATAGGAGTTATAGCTCATAATAAAATTCATCACTCTAAAAAGTACCCCTCTCAAATACAAATCCCTATCACTAAAAACTAAATATATTAACTAGCTGATTACCTATTTATAATCATGTTAATTATGTGATGTACAGATCAAGGGATTAAGATACATTCTACTCCCACCCAAGGTACTCTAAGAATCCATAACAAATTGTTTAACATGATGTTGCAGATTTTTTTATTCATATATACCAATAAAATGGCTCCTTACTTTGACGGGAGTTAGTACATTTACTTCTAATTCAAGCTTCATTGCTTTACTATTTTTTAAGGGCATGTGACACGTAACACATTCTTTTAGAGAGATCTTGTCATTTGATGTTTGTTTTGAGTGAGTAACACCTTTGTGACAGGATATACATATTGAATTAAATTTGACACTATTTCCACGTTCTTGTTCGTGTGGACTATGACACGTCATACAATCCATTTTTTCAGATTTCTGAAAACATTTACTAGCCATTAATAAACCGACTTGGTTTCCGTGTACATCTATTTCCCTAGATGTATTGAGTATCTTGTTTTTATTGATAACATTTTCAAAAGTATCTCCAGGCTGAAAAGAAAATTGTTTTACACTTTCTACCGTACCAAGACCAGAATGACATAAAGCACACATACTAATTCTTTGACTTTGAGTAAATTTTGAATAACTCAAGATGTACTTTCCAATAGTATCCATTCTGTTTTTTCGATGATGTTCAACATGATTTTCAACAGCACCATGACACCTCTGACAGTCAATGCCATAAACTATATTGTTTTTTATAAGCTTATTGTTTTGTCTTTTTTTTGTTAGATTTTGTGACTCTGCATAAGTTAAATGACATTCCAAACAAACAGGAGTAATAGGGCGCATTTGAGATAATGACGATCGATATCCGGGACTATTGATCCATTTGCTTGGATTTTCAATAAGAGAGCCTTGTAATTGAAAAAGGGAGTTATTCTCCCAATGCAGAAAAGACTTTCCTTTATTTCCAGAGCCAAGCACTACGTCCATGCTTTTTTTATAATACGGGGAGCTAATGTAGTTTCTGTATCCTTGTTGATAAAAAGTTCCCTCTTCATAGATGAATTTTATAGAATCACCACTAGCGAAATTCACGGAATTTTTTCCTGATAAATCAATATCATTAAACTCTACTAACTTGGAAGTTTTGTAGTGAGAGGTTTTAAGATGAGAAGATACAATTTTGGGATGACACTCTAAACAGGTCTCCATTCCTATGAAGTTCATCCCATTTCGATGTCTTGCTATGGGCTCTATAGGAACAAATTCACTGTTGTAGGAATTACAAGAAGTTAGGCAAACTATTAAAATATATTGAATAATTACGGTACAACTATTCAAATATGATTTAGTGTAGTTTGATTTAAATAAATCACTTATAATAACAAGTTTCATTAAATTATTTGATACTCTTTCTCCATGTATAGTCTACAATCTCTTGAAATCCAGTCCCAAAAATGAACTCATATCTTCAGGCACTGGAACACTTACTAGAAGGTCTTTTGAAATTCCCCAAGAAGTATTTCCTTCAGTTATGGTAAAATATAAGATACCAGTAATCACAGCTACTAGCGGTC
>Ga0307995_1002614_pt1 | contig 10403 bp, 10 predicted proteins | sample EllFjometagen262_FD_203132 | JGI IMG/M metagenome (GOLD analysis project Ga0307995, IMG submission 203132) | Marine microbial communities from Ellis Fjord, Antarctic Ocean - #262 | ecosystem: Environmental > Aquatic > Marine > Unclassified | place: Southern Ocean | collected 2014-11-02
TACTTCCTTCTTTTTCACAAATACGTTTTGCTACTTCTTTTTGAAACATGCCCGTAAATTCTGGAATTTGATCTCGCCATTCTAAAGTTCTAAATACAATTTGTGTAGATATATTATAAGGGAAGTTTCCAGTGATAGCATAGGGTTCTCCATTAAAAAAATTTTCTAAATCAAATTTTAAAAAATCAGCAGGTATTACTTTTAGGTTTTTGTTTTTAAAATGTTCATTTAGATAAGTTACAGATTCTTGATCTAGTTCCATTGCTATAATTTCTAGATTTTTTTCTACAAGATATTTGGTGAGCACTCCCATACCGGGTCCAATTTCTAATACATTTTTGTAAGTATCTTGCGTTAGTGTGTCTGCAATTTTTTTTGCAATAGTTTCGTCTTTAAGAAAATGTTGACCTAAATATTTTTTTGCTTTTACAGACATTCTTAATGGTGTGTTATACTATACTCATCTATAATTTCTAGTTCCGTTCTAAAGGTTAGCATTTTATCTGCAAATTTTAATAAACCATCTTGGTTTAGCTTATCTGCATCATTTTTATAATAACTGTCTAAAGCTTTGCGAGATTTTGCTCTGTATTGTATAGCATACGTAGTACCTCCCATTTCTTCTTCAACCAGCACTTTGGTAAGTTTAGCATCTGTAAATTTTCCGGTAGCTAAAACCTGAGGGATATAATTTTTAATCCAAATTAGCCATTCGTCGTGGATACTTTTTTCAATATTTACAGTAACATTATATATGATCATTTTTATTCTATTTCATCACCTCGAAGCATCCTGTATTTTTTTCTTGCTTCTACAAAGTAGATGCTATCTACAAAGTTGAAGATTAATAACTCATAGTATTCTTTTGCTTTTTGAGGTTGGTTAAGTTTTGTTTCGTATAGTTTTGCTAACCGATAATGCGCATCATCGGCTAATATATCTTCATTATAAAACTGTATTAATGTAAGATAATTTTCTGCTGCTTTTTCATACTCACCCTTGGTCTCATATAATTCACCTAGTTTTAGTAAAGCTTCATCTTCAATTTTTTCACCTTTATGGTTCTCTAATAAATTTTTTAAAACTGAAATTGCTTCTATTTCTTTTTTTTGAAATGTTAAAAGATCAGCTCGAGCAAATTGTTTTAAGGCAGTTTGAGTAGAGTCTTCAATAGAATTATCTTTTATCAACAAGCTCAGTTGCATTGCATCGTTGGCAATTAATTGTGTTGCCGATTTTTTAAGAACATCTAATTGTAACTGTGCCCAAGTAAAATCAAAATTAAAGTAACTTGTTTTTGCAACTTTAAAACGTGCTTCTTGTGCTAATAAATTACCTTTTACTTCATGCTGAATTTGTGAATAATAGATCAATGCTTGATTAAATTTCTCGTCAAAAACTAAAATATCTGCTAATAGCATTTTAATTCTTGCTTCTTGGTATTGAGATAAAGGCTGTTTTGAAAAAGATTTTAAATTTGAAACAGCAAGGTCTTTTTCGTTGTTTTGAAAACCTAAAAAATAATTATAGTCTAATTGAAGCTGATGCGTTTCTTTTCCGCTGCCAAATTCATTAAATAAATCTTCGTAGCTTTTTTTAATTTTTGGATATTCTTTTTTGGAAGCAGTTTTTAATTTAATCTTCATTAATTGTTGATATCCTGCTATTTTTTCTTTGGGTGTTGAAGCATTATCGATTACAAAATTTACTATTAATATAGCATTTTCATCATCATCATCATTGGCAGCAAAATAAGCAATATCTGCTATTCCAGACATATCATTATTTCCCATACGTTTGTAAATTGCTTTTTCTTGAGTAAATGCTTTTTTATATTCCTTTTGTTGAATAAACAACCAGCTTAATAATTCATTATACAAAACATCGGGTTGCTTTTGCAATTTTTGAAGTAAGACTTTACGGAGTAAAATATTTGCTTCTTCAGTAGGGTCTTCAGAGATATAAAGGCTGAAGTTTTGTTGAGCGACTTCTTGATAAGAACGTTTATTTTTAATTAAAACTAAATAACTGTCGAACATTTTTTCAAGGTTGCCTTGTTCCCCATAAAGACGTGCTAACTGGTAGCTAAAGTCAGCATCTGGAAAAGCATCCATAACCGTTACGTACGTTTCAATAGCTTTATCTATAAGGCTATACCTTTCAAATGATTTACCAATGCTTCTTCCATAATTAAATTTTTTACTTTCTTTTAAAAAAAGAATTGCTTTATCATAATTAATAGTGGCTAATGAATCATTTTCTTGCAACGAATAGTTATACCCTAATTCCACATAGAGTTGAGGGATAATTCTTTTATTATTTAGCCTATCTTTTAATAGTTTTTCTGCTTCTTTATAATCTTCTAATTGTTGGTATGAAGCTACAATAGCTTTAAAATAATTAAAGTTTTTATTTTTTTTATAAAGCTTGGTATAAAGCCTAAGTGCTTTTTCATATTCTCCTTGTTCAAAATAGTTTTTAGCTAACAAATTATTTTGAGCATTAACACTAGTTAATAATATAAAAAACAAGATGAAAACAATTTTGCGCATGGGATAAAGATAGGAATAGATTTCTTAATAAAATGTCAATTTATTAGGGTTTAATTAAAAATAGGAACTCCTTTTAATTGGCCCCATTCGGACCATGAACCGTCATATAAAAAATGATTATTTTCTGAAATTAATTCTGATGCTAAAATTAAAATACAAGCGGTTAATCCAGAGCCACAAGCAAATATTTTTGGTTGCTTACCTATCTTTAGTTTTTTAAAAATAGCAGAAATGTCATTTGGCGGAAGAAATTTACCATCTTTTAATACCTCTAAAAATGGTAGGTTTACAGCATTTGGGATGTGACCAGATTTTAAATTTTTTCGAGTTTCTGGAACCAATCCGCAAAACCGTAAGTTAGATCGAGCATCTATTACAATAGCTTCTTTTGACGCTATGTTTTCTAAAATCTGAGAAGCTGATTTTTGAAAATTTGAATTAAACATTGCTTTAAAATTCCCTTCAGGTAGTTCTCGAGTTTGAATCGATTCTGTAGGATAGTTTTTATTTTTCCATGCTGGAAGCCCACCATCTAAAACGGCAATATTTTTATGTCCCATACTTTTAAACATCCACCATACTCTAGGACTGGCATAAATACCTATATTATCATAAACTATAATAGTACTATTGTTATTTATTCCTAGGTTTCTACAGGCGAAAGCAAAAGCTTCAGGATTTGGCAATGTATTTGGCAGTGGGTTTTCTAGATCAGAAAAACTTCTTTTTAAATCAAAATAACGAGCTCCTTTAATTTGGATTCTAGGAAATACAACTTCAATATTAGCTACATTACTTTCTAAACTAACATCTAAAATCACCAAATCAGGTGCGTTTAAATTTTTAGAAAGCCAATTAATAGAGACTAATGGATTCAAATATAATTGATTAATTAATAATGTCAAAGCCGCAATATGGCACTAATACTTCCGGTATTTTAATTCCTTCTGGGCTTTGGTAATTTTCCAAAATACCTGCCAATACTCTTGGTAAAGCTAAAGAGCTACCGTTAAGTGTATGAGCTAATTTATTTTTACCGTCTTCATCTTTGTAACGTAATTTCAACCTATTTGCTTGAAATGCTTCAAAATTTGAAACCGATGAAATTTCTAACCAACGATCTTGAGCGGTAGAAAAAATTTCAAAATCATAGGTTAAAGCAGCGGTAAATCCTAAATCTCCACCACATAACCTAAGGATGCGATAGGGTAATTTTAGTTCTCTAAGGATGTCTTTAACGTGGGTTACCATTCCGGTAAGAGCGATATAAGAATTTTCAGGTTTTTCAACTCTAACAATTTCAACTTTATCAAATTGGTGCAATCTGTTTAACCCTCTAACATGTGCTCCATAACTTCCAGCTTCTCTTCTAAAGCAAGGAGTGTATGCGGTACATAAAATTGGTAATTCTGAATGCGTCCTTAAATCTCCACGGAATAAATTAGTAATAGGAACTTCTGCGGTAGGGATTAAGTATAAATCGTCTACTGTTGAATGATACATTTGTCCTTCTTTATCTGGTAATTGACCAGTTCCAAAACCTGAAGCTTCATTTACTAGATGTGGGACTTGATATTCTGTATAGCCAGCGTCTGTATTTTTATCTAAAAAATAAGCGATTAAAGCACGTTGAAGTCGAGCACCTTTTCCTTTGTAAACTGGAAATCCAGCACCCGTAATTTTTACACCAAGCTCAAAATCTATTATATCGTATTTTTTTGCCAATTCCCAATGAGGTAATGCACCTTCAGAAAGTTTTGGAATTTCACCTTCAATAAAAACCTCTTGATTATCATTTTCATCGGTTCCAGCTGGCACCAATTCATTTGGAATATTAGGGATGGTAAAAAGTAATTGCTGAAGATTTCCTTCAGCATTATTTAGTGTTTCTGTAAGTTGTTTTGAAACTTCTTTTAATTGGGTAGTTTTCTCTTTTAAAAGAGTTGCCTTTTGAGGTTCTCCATTTTTAAATAGAATCCCAATTTCTTTAGAAAATGTATTGGATTGCGATAACGTTTCATCAAGTTTAGCTTGAGTTGCTTTACGTAACTCATCGGTTTTTAAAACTTCTTCAAAAATAGTTGTAGCATCAAAACCTCTTTTAGTAAGGGATTGAATAAATTTTTCTTTGTTTTTGCGAATTTCGTTTACTTGTAACATTTTCTTAAAACTTTTGAGCTTGCAATTTAGGAAAAAAGAGGGGTTTATTAGGAGATTTTTTGCTGCTTATTTATTATGATAATCTTCAGGCGAAGTCAATAACCAATTACTGTGTTTAAATAGATCCCAATTTAGATTTGCAATGTCTATTTTAGGATCGGTAAACTGATGAAATGGACCTCCATTTATACTTACTTTTGAATTCATGTAAATAGCAACATCATTTCCTTTTTCAGTTTCAGTTGCTTTAATTTTTTGGGCTAATTGCCACATTAAATCTGGTTTTGTAGTTACCGATCGACTTTGTTTAGGTGATAGCAATTTTTTATAATCATATACCTTTTTTTTACCTGTTTTTTTATTTTGAACACGAACAGTTAAGGTGCCACTTTTAGATCGTAACATCATTCTCCAACTCATTCGATGGCCTTCTTCAGTCCAAAGCACATCATCTTGAATCATCCAATGACGAATAGGTAAACCTATTTGAAATATAAAATACACTAATAATATACCGATCAGTATATTATTGTATTTAGGTATTGTGATTTTGTATTCATTGTAAATTTCATTTTTAAGTTTGAATCTTTTTTGGATGGTTTCCGAAGTAAAGAAAAACAATAAAAAAGCAATTGACATATAAGGGAAAATACCTACTTGAAAAACAATGGAGTTAAACAAATTAAAAAAGAGCGAAAGGTAAAAGCCAAGTAACCTCGTTCTTTTCCATAATAGCATTGGGATGATGAGCAAATCAAAAAATATTCCGAAGTAGGCAATAACATAATGCACCCAACTATGTTGCAATAACTCTCCAATTAAGAAATAATTACTTTTGGACTTCAGTATGATGCCAGGAGCAGTTCCATTTATCCAATCGGGATACCATTTTGCAACAGACCCATACATAAATACGATGCCAACTTGCAATATCAATGTCCATTTAACCCATTGGGGCATTGAAAGTGATTTAAACGAAGAATTAAATTTAGCATCTAATGAATACCGTTTATTGGCAGGTAAAAAAGCCATTATCCAACAAAGTAATACCATTAAGTAATAATGATTGTTATAAGATGTTTTTTGCATTAAATAAACGGTAGTCCATAATAAAGCATAAGAGAACATCGCTAATCGATATTTATAACCCAACATCACGAAAATCCCAAAGACTCCCATAAGTGCGAAATAAAAATACATTCCTTCGCCAACAAAGACTTGTAAAAAATCGAAGCCAATAAAATTAAACGTGAAATCTGGTGACACCAATATACGTCGCACCCACCCTGTAGCAATCGCTCCAAACCCTTCCAAAGCAATTAACAAACCAAAAATAATCCTAAAGAGGCTTAAACCGGTATTGTCAATTTGTTTGAAAAGAAATTTATTCATTAATATTTAGATAATTTCGCGCGAATATTTCATCTTCTTTAATGGCGATTTTTAGCGCTTCTTTAGAGTCAAATATTTTTTCTTCTCTAATATTTTTTATAAAATTTAATTGAATATTCTTATCGTATAAATCATTTTTATAATCTAAAAAATAAGTTTCAATTGTTTTATGAATACCACCAACAGTAGGATTAGTGCCAATATTGGTAAGACCAAAAATCTCTTTTTTGGAAATGATGGATGTTACTAAATAAACGCCATTTTTAGGAATAAGCTTATAGTCTTCCTTAATTTTAAGGTTTGCTGTGGGGAACGCTAACGTTTTTCCAATTCCTCTTCCCTTAACTATTTTTCCTGAAAGCATAAAAGGATGTCCAAGATATTGATTGACAGTTTGCACATCGCCTTCCTCTAATGCTTTTCGAATTTTTGTAGAACTAATAGCTACATTCTGTAATTGTTGAGCGGTAATTTCAACAACTTCAAAATCATAGGTTTTTCCAAATTCTCTTAAATCTTTAATAGTGGCAGTTCTATTTCTGCCAAATTGATGATCATAGCCAATAATTATTTTTTTAATATGTAATTGATTCACCAAAATGTCTCTAACAAACTCTAAAGCTGTTAACCTTGAGAACTCTTTTGTGAAAGGATGGATGATTAAATTTGAAACTCCTGTTTGTTCAATAATTTCTGAACGTTCCTTTATAGTATTGATTAATCTTAGGGATGAATTTTTTTGTAAAACCATTCTTGGATGCGGGAAGAAAGTAAGTAAAATAGATGTTAGATTATCATTTTTAGCAGCATTAACTAATTGAGTTAAAATTGCTTTATGTCCCAAATGCACACCATCAAAAGTACCTATAGTTATTACAGACGGATTCTTTTTTTTATAGGAAGCTAAAGATTTATATACATCCATATTATTTTCCGTTAAAGGAATTCATGGTATTTGTTATTCCTGCTAAACCAAAGGATTTAATCATCTCAGTTGCTTTTTCTAATCTTTCAGGTAATAGTTTTTGTTCTTCACTAATCCATTCCCCCAATACATAATCTATTTGTTTTCCTTGTGAAAAGGTGTCTCCAATTCCAAAACGAAATCGATTGTATTTGGTTGTATTTAAAACTTGTTGAGTATCTTTTAAACCGTTATGGCCTCCATCGCTACCTTTTGTTTTTATTCTAAAAGTTCCAAAATCTAAATTTAAATCATCCGTAATAACCAATAAATTCTCTAAAGGGATTTTTTCCTTTTCTAGCCAATATCTAATGGCTTTACCACTTAGATTCATGAATGTGCTGGGTTTTAATAATAAAAATGTCCTGCCTTTTAATTTGTATACAGTTACATCACCCAGTTTCTTGCTTTCAAAAGTAAGTTCTTCTTTTTCAGCTAAAAAATCTAGAATTTTAAAACCAATATTATGTCTGGTGTTTGCATATTTAGGACCAATGTTACCTAAACCTACAATGAGATATTTTTTCATAGGATTACCATCAGTTAAATTTCTGTTGGAATTAATTGTAAAGAGTTCTCTAAATATTGAAAACATATGATAATTAAACTTTTGTAAAAATAAAAAAAGCATCCCAAATAAATAGGATGCTTCTTAAGTATATTTTTTTAAAAGATATTATTCTTTAGTAGCAGCTCCTTCTTTTCCTTCTTCACCTTCTGCTCCTTCTGCTCCTTCTTCACCTTCTGCTCCTTCTTCACCTTCTGCTCCTTCTTCAGTTTCTTCATCTTCAACAGCAACACGAGAAGTTCTAACTTGACAAACAACTCTGCTATCATCTTGAAGTATAGTATAGTCGTTACCAGTTAAATCTGCAACAGTCATAATTGCTCCAATTTTCATTTCAGAAATATCAGCATTTAAGAAATCTGGAAGATTTTTAGGTAATGCTTTAACTCTTAACGATCGGTTTACAATACGTAAAACACCACCATTCTTTACGCCAGGAGCACTTCCTGTAATACGAACAGGAATATCCATACTTACTTCTTTATCATCAAAGATTTGGTAAAAATCGATGTGTAAGATACTATCTGTTACTGGGTGAAATTGTATATCCTGTAAGATAGCTTCAATTTTTGAACCATCTTTTAAAGCAATTACTACTGTGTGTACATCTGGAGTGTAAACTAAGTTTTTAAATGCCATAATTTCTGCTGAAAAGTGAATAGCCTTATCTCCTCCGTATACTACGCAAGGAACCTGACCAGCATTACGTAGGGCTTTAGTAGCTACTTTACCTACGCTTTCTCTTTGAGATCCGTTGATTGTAATTGATTTCATTTTTTTGTTTTTTGTTTTAAAATTAAATTGCCCACCTTTTGGTGAAAGCGGGTGCAAAGATGCGTTTTTTTCTGAATAGAGAAAAGAAAACAGTCCTCTTTTTTATAACTCAGATTATAAAAAAGATTTTCTATTTCATAATCTGAGTTTAATCTATTTTAACTGGTTCTCTGAAGGTTACATCAAGAAATTTGTGCTAATCGATTTGTTTGAGCTTACACTCAACATTACTTCAGCAAATAGCTCCGCACAACTTAATATTCTCACTTTGGGGCTATTCTTTTTTGAAGGAATAGAATCGGTAACGATTAACTCTTCTAATTTAGAGTTTTCAATTTTTTCATAAGCATTGCCCGATAATATAGCATGAGTACAAACAGCTCTAACACTTAAGGCGCCTCTTTCTATCATTAAATCTGCTGCTTTTGTTAGTGTTCCTGCAGTATCGACCATATCGTCCACTAATACCACATTTTTCCCTTCCACATTTCCAATAAGTTCCATATGTGAAATTATGTTTGCTTTTTCACGTTGCTTATAGCAAATTACCACATCGCTTTTTAAGAATTTTGAATAGGCATAAGCACGTTTAGATCCTCCCATATCTGGAGAAGCAATGGTTAAGTTATCTAGATTTAAAGACCTTAAATAAGGTAAGAAAATCGTTGAAGCAAAAAGATGGTCAACAGGTTTTTCGAAAAAACCTTGAATTTGATCTGCGTGTAAATCCATCGTGATTATTCTGGTTGCTCCTGCTGTTTCAAGCATTTTAGCAACTAATTTAGCGGCAATTGGCACACGAGGTTTGTCTTTTCTGTCTTGTCTTGCCCAACCAAAATAAGGTAAAACGGCAGCAATATGTTTTGCTGAGGAACGCTTTGCAGCATCCAACATCAATAACATTTCCATTAAATTATCACTATTAGGATGCGTAGATCCCACAATAAAAACTCTACTTCCTCTAATCGATTCTTCAAATGATGGTTGAAATTCACCATCACTATACGTAGAAGTAATTACGTTCCCAAGAGGTATTCCGTAATGTTTTGCAATATTTTCGGCAAGTTCTTTACTTTGTTTACAAGCAAAAATTTTAGAATCAGGAATATGGATGTCCATTTTAATTAAGATTTGTTGGTTGTTGGCAAATGTAAAATGAATCATTAGAAGTATCCAAAAAATGAACAGATTAATTATTAATACTTATTAATTAAATGTTTATTTTTGCCACCTACTTGCTCAAGTGGTGGAATTGGTAGACACGTTGGATTCAAAATCCAATGCTTCACGGCGTGCGGGTTCGATTCCCGCCTTGAGTACAAAAGCCCTTGTTAATCATTTGATTTTCAAGGGTTATTTTGATTTATATACTCAAGCAACAGAGCTATTTTTAGATGCTCAAAAAAAGGAAGATATAATTAATTTCTTAAAAACTCTAACGGATGATGTGTATTTGAATAATGAAGAGTATAAAAATTCTTTTGAATAATAATTTGACCTTTGGATTAAACCAAATCTATTTTATAGATTACAAACCCTTGCTTTTAGTAGGGGTTTTCTATACAATACATTCAAATCATATTTTATTATATTTACAGAAGAATTAAAACAAACAAATGAAAAAATTACTTTATTTAGTAGTATCAGTATTTATAATTGCTTGTAATAATGATGACAATGATTCAACTGCTCCTGTAGTTACATTAATTGGAGAATCTTCTATAACTGTTTCACAAAGCTCAACTTATGTAGATGCGGGTGCAACTGCAATAGATGATCAAGATGGAGATTTAACTTCTAGTATTGTAACTACTTCAGATGTAGACACAAGTACATTAGGTGCCTATACTGTTGTTCATAGCATTTCGGATGCAGCTGGTAATGTTGGTTCGGCATCAAGACAAGTTGATGTTGGAGTGCCTACTCCTTCTGTTTATATAAATGTTCTATGGCAATCTTCACCAAGGTTTGACAGTATTACTGCTCGTAAAGT
>Ga0307995_1002615_pt1 | contig 10402 bp, 9 predicted proteins | sample EllFjometagen262_FD_203132 | JGI IMG/M metagenome (GOLD analysis project Ga0307995, IMG submission 203132) | Marine microbial communities from Ellis Fjord, Antarctic Ocean - #262 | ecosystem: Environmental > Aquatic > Marine > Unclassified | place: Southern Ocean | collected 2014-11-02
TAGGATATTTTCTAATAATTAGAATTAAAGCAGCAAAATTTATTGGTATAAGTAATGCTATTAAGTCTCCGAATAGCGATCCTTCTGATAAAGAATCTCCAACCATAATAACGATTCCAATCATGGCCAAAATAATAGAAAAAAAAGTCTTGAAAGATATTTTTTCTTTTAAAAATAGGTATCCAAATAATGCCAAAAACATAGTTTGTGTGCTTATAATGAACACAACGTTTGCAACAGATGTTTCCGTCATTGCTACAATATAAGCAACAAAACTTGTGGACATTAAAAGGCCAGCAAATAGGGCGGCAAAGCCTGATTTTTTAAAAATTAAGAATGTATCTTCTTTGTAGTTAAAAAATAAAAAAATAATAAGAGTTAAGCTAAAAAAAAAAGCTCTCCAAAAAAGTATCTGCCAAATATCAGCTCCTTCAAAATTTCGAATAAGTAGGCCTCCCCAACTTAAAAAAAATCCTCCTATTAAGATAAGTAAGTAACCGGGCATTTTGTATATTAACTGCATTTAAAAATTTTTTAGGATTCTGTTAAAATAATAATTTAATGTTATTGACCTCATGATCATAAAAAAAAGTAAAGCCGCCCACAAACCATGGTTTCCAAAAATATTGACTAGCAAATGCGACATAAATATAAAAATTAAAACTGAGAATATCATTCCATTTCTCATTTCAGCAGTTTGTGATGCGCCAATAAAAATTCCATCAAACTGATAACAGAGGGAGGCAATCGGAGGAATAATAATAATCCAAATTATATAATTAAAAGCTAAATATCTTAAATAATCTATGTCAGTTAGCTGGCTAACTATAAATTGAAAAGAAATAAAAAATACTAAAGATATGATTAAACCTGAAAAAATACTTAGTTGAAATGAATTTGAAACAACTTTTAAAAAATATTTTTCAGATTTTTTTCCTATTGTGTATCCTATTGCCGCTTCTGTAGAAAATGCATAGGCATCTAAAAAAAAAGATGCAAGCATAATAAATTGCATCAGTATAGTGTTTACTGCCAAATAATTTTCACCTAATTTAGAACCCTGATATGTGAACCATAAAAAAGAAAAGGTTAAAAAAATAGTTCTGATGAATATATCAAAATTAATATTAAATAATTGAAACAATTTTTTTTTATTAAAAATTTTTGCAATAGTGATGAAATCATAAAATTTATTTTTAAACTGGAGGTATGCAATCAATAGAAAAATAATAACTGCTATATATGCAGAAATTACTGTTCCAGCAGCCACGCCAAATATTCCTAGATTAAAATGAATGACAAAAATTGAACTTAAAATAATATTTCCAATACAAAAAATTGATATTACTAAGCTTGCAATTTTTGTTTTTTGCAGCCCTAAATAAAAACCCGTTAAGACATAAAGCATAAGCTCAGCTGGTGCTGAAAATAACCTAATTGAAACATACTCATTAATTAATAGTTGAGTTTCTTGAGATGTTTTGAAGAAGTGTTCTATTAAGAATAAAATAGGATTCTTTAATAATGTTATTAAAAATCCAATTGAAAAAGCTATAATTATATTTCTACCAAATATTAAAATAATCTCATTCCAGTTATTTTTTCCTAGTGATTGTGAAACCATCCCTACTGTCCCCATGCGTAAGAAACCAAAGCTCCATAAAATCATGGTTAAAACAGATGTTGCGATACTGATGGCTACTATAAACTTTTCACTGCCCATATGCCCCGCCAGGCCAGTGTCAACCAATCCAACAAATGGTATTGCTATATTAGAAAAAAAAATAGGTATAGATAGTTTGAATAAGTAGTATTTAGATATGTTATTTAGATGCTTCATTTTAGTGAACCGTTAATTTATTCTTTAAATTGTTGTAATTAAATAATATAAACAATTACATAATGTCATTAGATCAACCAATTATCCTATTTCAAATCATATTTATAGATATAGTTATGGCCGCGGACAATGCGATCATTATTGGTTTAATAGCTGCCAATTATTCTCCAGATAATAGAAAAAAAATAATAGCATTTGGTGTTGCGGCTGCTTTTATCTTTAGAGTCATTTTTGCACTAAGCGCTACCTTCTTACTCACAATAGCATGGATGAAAATTTTAGGAGGTGTTTTGTTGATTTGGGTTATCAATAATTTAAGACAAGATTTATTTGAGCCCAAAAAAATAAGGTCTCCTCGATTAAAATCAAAAGAGTCTAAAACTTTTGGCATGGGTGTTTACCAAGTTCTTGTTGCTGATATTACTTTAAGTTTAGACAATGTTTTGGGCGTGGCAGGTGCTGCTAAAAATCATTTCCCATTATTAGTATTTGGATTATTGCTATCTGTCGTTTTAATTGGAACATTAGCCTCTTATTTTGCAACATATATAAAAAATCATAGATGGTTAGGATGGGTAGGTATTGGAGTAATTTTAATAGTTGCTATGCAATTAATAGTAGGTGGTTTGGCTAATCTTGAGGTTATTACTATAAATGAAAGCTTCAAAAATTTATTTCATGTATGAAAGACTTTTGTATCGTCGGTAGTGGTGTAGCCGGCTCAACCATTGCTAATTTATTATATAAAAAATACACTATTGAAATATTTGATAAGGCTAGAGGCCCCGGTGGGAGAGCCTCCAATAGAAGATATAAAAATAATTTGAGCTTTGATCATGGCTTACAATATATATCCCCTAGATCAAATGATTTTAAAAAATTTATAGTAAAGTTAAAGTCAAAAAAAATTTTAAAGGAATGGACTGGAAATCACCTTGATTTTACTTTTAAAATAAAAAAAAATTCAATTAAATATATTGGTACAAAAGGAAATAATGATATTTGTAAGTTTCTAATCAAGAATATTAAGCATAATTTTCTATCAGAAATAATAGACATAAAATTTCACTCAAATTATTGGACTATTACTTCAAGCAATGGTGTCAAGGCTCATTTTAAAAACTTAATACTCACCTCTCCTTTTCCTCAGTTAAAGAAATTAGCCTCGAAATATCTAGATAAAAAAATTTTAAAACTTAAACCACAAATGATAGAAAATATTACTGTCATGGCAGTTTACAAGAACTATAAAAAAATACCAATAAGCAGTATTAAATTTAAAAACAAAATTATAGCTTGGGCTTCTCAAGAAAATACAAAAAATAGGTTCAAATCTAATCAAATTTTATGGACTATTCAATGTACTGATCAATATTCAAAAAAGATTATCAATTTATTTAAAGAAAATAAAAAAAAATATCAAATTTTAATACTAAAAAAATTTGAAGAACTTGCCGGTTATCAAGTTAAAAATGTTATCTTTCAAAATATTCATGGCTGGAAGTATGCTTACTCGACTGCAGACACTAAGATTGAATGTAATTGGTCTAATAAATATCGATTAGGTTTGTGTGCAGATTGGTTTAAAGGTTCTAGAGTTGAAGATTCTTGGTTGAGCGCTCATTCTCTTTATAATCAGATAAAAAAAAACCCGCCTAAAAATAGACGGGTTTGATTTTTAATTATTTCTTAGGTATTAACTAAAAGTTATATCCAAGAGCAAATATTGTTTGTTCTGTATCGATATCAGCTGTTATTTTAGCATTTGTACCAGTTGTTGACTGATGTACGTATGTGTCAAATTCTGTTTCCAAATATTCAGCTTTTGCAAAAAAATTACCCATGTAAAATTTTGCTCCAAAACCAGTTACAACTCCATTAAGATCTTTGGCTGTGTAACTTGATGTTACTACGTTAGCAGTATCTACTTCTTTAGGCGTCACTGTAAGTTGCGTAACACCACCTTTAGCATACACACCGAAAGTATCAGTAAGCATGAAAGTTGGTTCTACGTAAAATGTCAATGGGTCTGAAACAGAAGCACTAGCTGTTACATCACCTGATGGTGTTGATGAAGTTCTTGTTGCTTTACCAATTTCAGCAGTACCGTCGATGTAGTCTATTCCAATTGTTGATCCTTGTGAGAATGTATATTCTAAGAATACAGATCCTAGATCACCTGAACCAGTTTTTGATATAGTTTCGTTATTAACAGTCCCTACACCAGCAGTTGTCTCTGTACCTTTTGTCGAGAAATCTAAATCACTGTAAGCAGCACCAATAGAAAAACCTTCAAAAGCGAACAAACTTGTTGAAAAACCAACGATTGCAATCGCAGATATCAACGTTTTTCTTATTTTATTCATTTTATCTTTCGTTAATTGTTATTTTTTAAAAAGTAACTTGATCACTAAATAACATTTCACCATTAAATTAAAAGGAAATAATTACCTGTAATAACAACAAAAGTATCAAAAAACCTCATAAAATGACTAAATTTAGTGTCTTTTTTATCACTATTTCAAATAAAATATTATCTCAATAATTAAACTGGTTATCAAAATGAAGTGAAATTAACGATTCTTTAAAATTATTTTTGCTAATTATATATTTTGTTAACTTAATTTTTTTCTAAAAAAAAAGTAGAATATAACCAACAAAAGTATTGCTTCAGATAATGATGAATACGTTAAAAGATAGCAAAATTAGCCATCTTACCAAAGAGACTAGAAGGGGTAAAAAAACATTGAGTAAGAACTTAAAAGATGCCTACTTCGGAAAGTTTTTTGACTTTATTGCCTTTTTTCACTTCAATATGAAGTTTTCGAATATCGCTAATAGTTAATTGTTTTAAATTTTGCACATTTTTCAAAAATTTTCTAGATTCACTAATTGTAATAATGCCATCCGTTAAAGATTTAAATTTTTCTATGTAATTAGACCTGGTAAATGGTCTTCTGCCGTTAGGATGGGCATCCGCTAAAGCTAGTTCATCTGAAATAATACTACCGTCGTTCATTGTTATTACGACTTTACCTCCAAAACATTTTTGTTTTGGGTCAGGATGATGATATTTTTTTGTCCATTCAGGATCTTCAAAGGTTTTAATTTTTTTCCAAAGTTCTACTGTGCTTTTTCTTTTAGCCCTTTCAGACGTATAAGATTTAATATGGTGCCAAGAACCATCTTCTAGTGCGACAGCAAAAATATACATAATAGAATGATCTAATGTTTCTCTACTTGCGTTAGGATCCATTTTTTGTGGGTCGTTAGCTCCTGTCCCTATTACATTGTGAGTGTGATGACTTGTGTAAATTTCAATTTTTCTTATTTTCTCAACATTACCAACTCTTTTTTTTAAACTACGAGCAAGATCAATGAGCGCTTGAGCTTGATATTCAGCTGAATGTTCTTTTGTATAGGTTTCAAGAATTGCTTTCTTAGTTTCATTTCTTTCAGGAAGAGGAACTTTATATTCTGCATTTTTTCCTCCTAGAACATATGCAATCACACTATCTTCACCCTCGTAAATAGGACTTGGCGCCCCTTCACCTCTCATACATCTGTCTACTGCTTCGATTGCAAGTTTTCCCGCATGCGCTGGAGCAAACGCTTTCCAGCTAGAAATTTCTCCTTTTCTTGATTGTCTTGTTGAGACTGTTGTGTGTAAAGCTTGTTGAACAGATTGATAAACTATATCGATTGGTAAATTTAATAGTGTTCCAATGCCAGCAGCAACACTTGGGCCTAGATGTGCAATATGATCGATTTTATGTTCGTGCAAACAGATTGCTTTAACTAAATTAACTTGAACCTCATAGCCTGTTAAAATTCCACGGATTAAGTTCATACCATTACATTTCATCTGTTGTGCAACAGCTAAAATTGGTGGAATGTTGTCTCCAGGATGTGAATAATCTGCTGCTAGAAAAGTGTCGTGAAAATCTAACTCACGTACAGCAGTACTGTTTGCCCAAGCTGCCCATTCACAGTGAAATTTTTGTTTATTATCAATGCCAAAAATTGTTGCGCCATTTTTTCTTGGATGTGCTAACGCCATTTCTCTAGCAGAAATGACAGGCTTTCTAGAAAATGATGCGATTGCAACAGATGCATTGTCAATCATTCTATTAATAACCATATCGATTGCATCGCCACTTGGTTTAGATTTGTCTGTTGCTATTTCAGCAATTTGCCATGCTAGTTGATCTTTTTTTTGTAAATTGGCAGATGACGGATGAACTTTTACTTTAATTTCTCTCATGAGTTTAAGCTAACATGTTTCGAAGGACAAATTGAAGTATGCCACCGTGTTTATAATATTCAACTTCATTTTCGGTATCTATTCTGCATAGGAGCTGAATTTTTTTAATTGCTCCATCTATATATTTAATTTCACATTCAACTTCTTGTCTTGGTTCAACACCGTTTTCAATGTTTGTAAAGCTAAATAGTTCTGATCCTTTAATATTTAATTTTTTTCGATCAAAACCTTCTTTAAATTGAAATGGTAGTATACCCATACCAACTAAGTTTGATCTATGAATTCGTTCAAAACTTTCTGCAATAACTGCTTTGATGCCCAACAGTTTTGTTCCTTTGGCAGCCCAATCTCTTGAGGAGCCAGTGCCGTACTCTTTTCCTGCAACAACTACTAGATCATTTCCTCTTTTTTTATATTCCATCGCTGCTTCATAAACGCTCATAACTTTGTTTTCTGGAAATAAAGTGGTAACCCCACCTTCGGTACCTGGTGCCATTTCATTTCTTATTCTTATATTGCCAAAAGTTCCACGCATCATAACTTCATGATTTCCTCTTCTTGCACCATAAGAGTTAAAATCTTTTTGTTGAACTTGGTGGGTCATAAAATAATCCCCTGTTGGGCTATCTTTTTTAATAGTTCCAGCTGGAGAGATGTGATCTGTTGTCACTGAATCTGCTAATACCAATAATGGTCTTGCGTCTTTAATTTTGAAGAAACCTTCAGGTTGATCAGGTAGACCTTCAAAGAAAGGCGGTCTTTTCACATAAGTTGACTCATCATCCCAATTGTAAATACTGCTATCGACAGTTTTGATTGAGCTCCATTCTTTAGATCCTTCTGAAACATTTGAGTATCTGTTAATAAACATTTCAGCATTGATTGAAGTTAAAATTAAATCTTGTATTTCTTTATTGCTCGGCCATATATCTTTTAAAAATACATCTTTCCCTAATTGATCTTTTCCTAAAGGAGTTTTGTATAAATCAAAATGCATTGTGCCGGCTAAAGCATAGGCAACAACTAGAGGAGGAGAAGCTAAATAATTAGCTTTTACATCTGGGTTAATTCTTCCTTCAAAATTTCTGTTACCTGACAAAACTGAAACAGCATAAAGGTTTTCTTTTTGTATGGCGTCAGAAATATTTTTATTTAAAGGTCCAGAGTTTCCAATACAAGTGGTGCAACCATAACCAACTAGATTAAAACCAAGTTGATCTAAGGGTTTGTTTAATCCTGCTTTTTCCAAGTAATCAGTCACTACTTGAGAGCCTGGTGCTAATGAGGTTTTAACCCAAGGTTTTACTTTCAGTCCCTTTTCAATAGCTTTTTTTGCTAGTAAGCCAGCACCAATTAATACACTTGGATTGGAAGTGTTTGTACATGAGGTAATAGCAGCAATAACAATGTCACCATCTCTTATACTAAAGTCAGTTCCTTCAACTTTTGTTTCTACAGGTCTTTCTCTTTTAGTATTTTCTTTTTGTACTTTTGCAAAAGCAGTTGATGCTTCTGTTAATAAAACTTTGTCTTGAGGTCTTTTTGGTCCAGAAATACTTGGCACAACTATACTTAAGTCTAAAGAAAGTGTGTCTGTAAAAATCATGTCATCACTTGCCCAAAAGCCTTGTGCTTTAGAGTAAGTCTCAACTAAATCAATTGTGTTTTGATCTCTACCTGAAAATTTTAAATATTTTAAAGTCTCTTCATCAACTGGGAAGAAGCCACACGTTGCTCCATATTCTGGTGCCATGTTGGCAATAGTTGCTCTGTCAGCTAAAGTTAAATTTTTTAATCCTGCTCCATAAAATTCTACAAATTTTCCTACGACACCTTTTGCTCTGAGCATTTGAACGATCGTTAAAACTAAATCTGTTGCGGTTGTTCCTTCTGTAAGTTTTCCATTAATTTCAAAACCTACAACTTCTGGAATTAACATTGAAATAGGTTGGCCTAACATTGCAGCTTCAGCCTCGATGCCACCAACGCCCCAACCTAAAACTGACAAGCCATTCACCATTGTTGTGTGACTGTCTGTACCAACTAAAGTGTCAGGATAAGCATAGCTTTCACCATCAAGGTTTGTCGACCAGACTACTTTTGATAAATATTCTAAATTAACTTGATGACAAATTCCAGTACCTGGCGGAACCACTCTGAAGTTATTAAATGCTTTTTGACCCCACTTTAAAAAAGAATATCTTTCACCGTTTCTTGCAAATTCTTGAGCTACATTTTTTGTAAATGAATCTTTAGTTGCGTAAGCGTCAACCATTACAGAATGGTCAATTACAAGATCAACTGTTGATAGTGGATTAATTTTTTTTGGGTCTATATTTTTAGATTTTACCGCATCTCTCATTGCTGCTAAATCTGCAACAGCTGGTATGCCTGTATAATCTTGCATTAATACTCTTGCTGGTCTGTAGGCAATTTCAGTATTCGAACTCTTGGTCTTCAGCCATTCTTTTAAGGCAACTATTTGTTTTCTTTTTACAGTCAAATCATCTTCGTATCGTAGTAAATTTTCTAATAAAACTTTAAGGGATTTTGGAAGTTTAGAAATACCTTCTAAACCATTTTGTTCTGCTTTTTTTAAATTGAATATTTTATAAGTTTTTGAAGAAACTTTGATTTCATCCAGTGATTGAAACGAGTTTTTACTTTTTTTTAACATGCGCTATACATAAAACAAAATAACACAAACTATAAGTAAAAAAGACATTGAATAATTAAAAATCTTTATAAAATTTTCGTTTGTGGCAACTTTTCTCAAGTATTTCCCGATCAGGACCCAAAAAGCCACACTAGTTATGGTAATGATAAACATTATAGATGTGACCCATATAGCGTCTCTTAAGTAATTATTATTAGGATCAAGAAACGTTGAAACAATTAACATAGCAGTTAGTATTCCTTGAGGGTTAATAGTCTGAAGGAGCAGAGTATCGACAAAAGTTATTGGTGCCTTAGTTGCTTTGGTTATCCGCATTTTTGTAAATGCAACTTTATAAGCAAGGAAGACTATGAAGATAGTCCCAAGAATCTTAACTATACTTTGTAAAACAGGAAACTGTTGAAATACATAAATTAAACCAGATTCAAACATCACTAATATAAAAATCCATCCAAAACCAACACCAAAAATTAAAGGTATTGTTTTTATAAATCCAAAATTAAAACCTGAATGCGAAGCAATAATATTATTAGGACCAGGTATATAAGCGCCAGCAATACCAAAGAGTATTAGAGTAGTTAATTCAGGGTACATAATTTAAAGATATTTCTAAAGTATTTTTTAATATCTTTTCTTTTGTAAAAAATAGTTGAGAAAATTTTTTTCATAGTTTATTAATATTTTAATGTTAAAAAATAATACATCCAAATATGGTTTAATTGCAAAATTATTTCACTGGGTGACGTTTATTTTTTTAATAGTTCAAATTCCTTTTGGTGTTTATATAAGTAATCTTGAGTTTTCGTCAACTAAAATTACCCTTGAAAATTACCATATTTTAAGTGGTGTAATTATTTTTTATATTATCTTGGCAAGAATAATATGGAAATTTTTAAATCCATCACCTAAATCATGGGACAAAAATAAATTAAGAAGGACTGTAGCAAAAACAAATTATTCTTTAATGTATTTTTTTATAATAATTATCGCTGTATCTGGTGTACTAAAAAAATTTTATATTGAGGAACCTGTTAATTTACTTTTTTTTACCATTCAAAGTTCTAAGACTATTTTTAAACTTTCTGATTTTTTCTATATACTTCATGAACTGAGTAATTTGATTTTATTGTTTCTAGTCTTGCTTCATATTATTGCAACACTATATCATCATGTATTTCTAAAACAAAAAATATTAAAAAAAATTATTTAAGCTATATCTAGCCCATTTCTTGTTTTCTGCGAAGGATGAACTAAAACGACTTTTCCATCTTTTTCAATAGCTCCTAGAATTAAAACTTCAGAGATAACACCTGCGATATTTTTAGTTGAAAAATTACAAACTCCAATTACCTGTTTTCCTATTAAACTTTCTTTATTATAGTAATGAGTTATTTGTGCAGAAGATTGTTTAACTCCTACACCTTCACCAAAATCAACCTTTAAAACTAAGGAAGGTTTTCTAGCCTTTTCATTATTTTTAACTTCAAGGATAGTACCTAGTTTAATTTTAATTTTTTTAAAGTCTTCATATGATATTTCCATTATGTTCCTTTCAAAAAAAAGGGGGCTTTCGCCCCCTTTTAAATTTTATTTATTTATAAATTATAATGGCGCGTATGAA
>Ga0307995_1002622_pt1 | contig 10384 bp, 7 predicted proteins | sample EllFjometagen262_FD_203132 | JGI IMG/M metagenome (GOLD analysis project Ga0307995, IMG submission 203132) | Marine microbial communities from Ellis Fjord, Antarctic Ocean - #262 | ecosystem: Environmental > Aquatic > Marine > Unclassified | place: Southern Ocean | collected 2014-11-02
TGCAATTACTTGTTTTACACCTTCAATTTTATCTGCACTACCCTTTGCGGAGTCTGCAAATAATGTAAAGCCATCTGACATAGCAGTAAATCCACCTAATACTGCACCATAGGCTTCTCCGGTTGGGCCTAGTTTGTTTAAGTCTGTTTCTGCTTCTAGTAGTATGCCTCTTAATTCTTCTTTTCTAGCTCTTGCTGTATCTATAGCTCCCTTGTCGTCTCCGGTTGTACCAGAAGTATTTTTTCCATCGTCTCCAAGAGTAGCATTAGTAGAAGCATCTTTAATAAAGTCTGTAAGTTGGCTTGAATTAACACTGCCATCTTTTAGTGCTGTCATACCAGCTTTAATTCCGTCAATCCATGCAAGCTTTACATTATTTTGTAAGGTTAGAACATTTGCATCTAGTATGTCCTTAGAAGCCTGGGTTGCTTTGTCTATTGAGTCTTTAATGTCTTTGACATTATCAATTTTAGAAACAAAACCATCATCAGTTTCACTTAAGCCCTTATTTGCTACTTCTATCTGTTTATTTAACAAGTCGAACTCTTTTTTCTGTATCTCACCTTTTGCGTGTATTAACGATTTCTGCACTTCATTGTTCACAAAAGCAAACTCTGCTTCTTTTTGTGCAGCCTCTACTTTTATTCTAGCGGCTTCTATTGGGTCTAATGCTCCATTAATGCCTGCACCACCTGCTTGAAACTTCTCTATTTTTGCTGCTTGTTCACTATTTTTCATTTGAATATCTGATAGTTCTTTTGCTCGTGCGAGTGAAGCCATTTCTGCTTCTGCTTTATCTACATTAGCTGCATTCTCTTGTATATTCCCCTGATGTGCGATCTCGTTTATTTCTTTTAATTTAGCAATCTCTGCGTTTCTTAAAGCAAATAAGTCTTTTTGGGTTATATGTCCGTCATCAACTATTTTTAGTTGTTCTGCTAAACTTTTATTCATAAGCTCGGCATGGGTTATACTCTCTACCATTACACCGTTGGTGTCTCTTTCAGTTACTATAGTTTGATGGGTAGTTTCTAATATCTTTCTTTCAGCATTAGCTATCAGTTGTATCGTTTTCAGTTTAGCAACCATCATTGAATTTTCTTTGCCAGCCAATGAAATATCTACTTTTTTAAATTTACTCATACCTTTGATCATCATTGTCTGAGCTTTCATTATGCTTTTCTTTGTCATTTCAAGTCTTTGAGCATCTCCTATGACATCCACCATGTCATCATACTCTTTACCAAATGTTCCTAATAGTCTATTTTGATCCTCTAATAAGCCCTGCTGTCGCTTGTACTCTGGAGTTAGGTCTGTAGTTCCTTTTTTAAATTTAGTACCTGCTGTAGTCATGTCTTGCATTTCTTTAGTAACACGTCCTGCAGCCATCTGTACTTCTCTAAAGTTTAAGCCCTCTTTATTGTTAGCTATCATCATTCCTGTTTTAGTACCAATGTCTGTTAAAGCTCGTCCTATTATAAGTACGTCATCTTCTGCTTCTTTACCAAAAGCTAGTTTGTTTGCCTCAACTAAGGCTATTATGTTTTTCTTGACTTCTAAGGTTGAGGTTGCTAAAGCATCAAACTTTGTTTTTTGTTGAAATGAAGTCATAAACTTAGAAGATTCTTTACTAGCTTCTTTCATAGCAGTAGATAAACCTGTGGCTGAAGGGCCTATGGCTTTAAGTCTGTCTTGAGTTACCTGTACTGCAGAGGCTACTAATGCTGCAGCTTCTTCTGCATTTTTGAATGGTTTCGTAAATGCTTTACGTAGTTCTTCCGACATAACCTGAGCTGAAGAAGTTATACCACTTTCCAATATTGCGGTTGCTGTCAGAGCTTCAGCAGAAAGGTTAGACGCCATTAAGCCTGCTTCTGCTGCCTTATTATCACTAGTGTTAATTCTTGGTGTTAGTTGTCCTGATTTTTTGTTGGAGCCATGAACACCTGTAACTTCTGTGCCATCAGATTTTATATTTTGATTGGCAACACTAGCAAGCTTTATATCTCCAGTAGTAGAAGTTGCATTTGCTTCTTTTCTTAATTTAATTTGTGTTACTAATAATGCATTAAGCTCTCCAACAAAACCACTTTGAATTTCAAACATTCTTGTTTGTTTGGCTCCTGAACTCATAGCACTGTCCATAGCTGCTGCATACTTTTCTGCACTCTTAGCTACGTTATCTATTGTTGTATTTAATGCCTTCATACCTTTAGTATAGGCTTTCTGTTCTTTAGTATTTACTATATGACTAAAAACAGCAAAAAGAGCTGCTCCTGCTATCAGAAGTACAGCAATCGGTCCCATCATTGCAAGTAACGAAACAGCAGCAATTTTTGCTGCTCCTGATACAAGATGTATAGCTCCTTTTAAGAAGATCATCGCTTTACCCGTAAAAACTGCTCCCAGTCTATTAGTAGTTAAAGCTGCTGTGTTTGCTGTAAGAGAGGCTGTATACTTAGTTGTAGTACCCCATAAAGCTCCAAGAGAAGCAGTAAGAGCTACGTTACCTGATGCATATGCTGCTACAATACCTGCTGTTGCTTTTGCTGCATTTGCTGCTGAAGCTGCGTTGTTTGCTGCTACAGCTGCTAAGCCTCTTCCTGCTTCTAGTCTTGTTGCTTCTAGTAGTAGTGCTTTTTCTGTGGCGAGGCTCTTTAATTTTTTCTTATGAGACAATTCTTCTGCTTTGCTGGCAAAGATTTTTGTTTTCATTAGCTGACCTTCAGTTTTATTTAAACTCATTGTCATCTGACGCAATGTTTCTGTTTTATTAGCGGAGGCTTCTAGACCTTTCGACATATTTTTATATGCTTTTGATCCTATTTTCCCCTGTCCTAATAAAGAGTTTGCAAGCTTCTGATTTCCTATAGCGGCTTCACCAGCAGCATCTGCTAAGCCTTGTAATCTTTCCGCATTTTTTGCAGAAGACGCCGCCATATTGGATAGCCCAGGTAACATTTTCCCTGCTATAGTACTTGCAAAGAGTACCATAACTCCTAAAAGTATACCTGTATTATCTGCTAGTACTCCTACTACTTTTTCTAGTCCTAGAGTATTATTAATGAAGTTAAATATATTCTTATTTAAATCTGCAAAGGTGGCTCCTAATCGAGCGTACACATCCGTGTCGACTGCATCTGCTATCTCTCCGAATTTTGCTTCACCCTGTGAAAGAATTTCATTCATGAACGCTTGTCTTCGTTCCATTTGAGTAAGTGCTCCACCAGCTTTTCCTATCTCTGCAGCATAGTTTTCTACAGCATCATCAAGACGCACCATAATACCCAATTCATCTAAGATTTCAGGTTCTAGTTTAATAGCACCTCTTGTTAACCTGTCAAACGCATCTGGTAAACTTCTTCCTAATGTAATAGAAGCACCTTTTGCTATTTTTGCAAGACCTTCAAGTTGCTCTCCACCAAAACCACCAGACACACCTAAAGCGGCTCCTCTCATGGCTTCTTCTGCGGATATAGCTCCACCTGTTACTTCACGAAGACCATCTGCCATAACGGACAGAGTTCTACCTGATTGAGCACCAAGTTCACTTAGACCTTTTTTAAGGTTTTCAAATTCTGCTGCTCTGGAAAGAGCGTTAAATGCTGCGGACGCAGCAAAGACGTTAGCCGCTAATGTTGCATACGCGGCTACTAAACCAGAGGAACCCCCGCCTCCGAGGGTCTGGCTCATTTTTGAGAAGTTTTTGGTATTGTTGGCTCCCATCTGCCCAACACCTTTTTGCATTTTGTGATATTGATTACCAGATTTAGTAGCTTTCTTCTGCGAGTTGTCAACCTTATCAGTAGACTTAGCTAATTTTTCCGTATCTTTTTGTACGACTTTTAAGCCCTTCGCAGTAGTTACTACCTCAAATATAATCTTTTCTTCACTCATTATTTTCTTTTCATCTTATCTATTGAGGCTTTAATTTGCCGCTGTGATTCTTGTATTGCTTCATTTTCAAACATGAGCATAAAATCTAGTATTATTTCTCTATTTCTTATGGTAGTTATTCCTTCTAATTCTAGTAACAAATTTAAGTTTGTATAATCTTTCCCAATAAAGCCTACGTCTCCGAAAACTCTATCTCCTAGTTGGTTATACACATTTACTGCTGTATGAACTACTGGTGGAAAATCTTCTATATCAGGTGGGCATCTCTCCCAGTCTATTGCTTCACCAGTTTGCTCTACCATACGCAAATACTGGTCTTTAGTCATACCTATTCCACTATGATCCAGGTATACTTTCAGCCTCTTTTTTATTAGTTTCAAGCTTTTTACTTCGAAAGTTTTCTAGATCAAAGACTACCTCGTTGAGCCAATTATCAAACTCTGATGAGTTTTCTACAAGTTCTTCTGCATTTTCTACTGACCAATCTAATAGCATTTCTGGATTCTGTCCTTTTAAGTCAACAAGTACTAAATCTTCAAGATATTTTAATTTTAATCCTTTCCAACCTTTAACTGTTGAATTAGTAAATTCTTTTACAAATTTTTCATCATCTAAGGACTCTTCGAAAGCTCTTGTCTTTCTGTTAAATTTATTATTTGTGCATCTTTTTCTAAGTGCTACAAGTTCTTTTCGGGATAAGTTTGCTAGTTCGACTTCAAAGCCGTTTAAGCCGGGAAACTCTACCCAAGTGGTTTTACTATCCACTAGTAAGTTTTTTAATTCCATGTGTTATTCTCCTACGAATATTGTGTGATGCTTGTTCCTAATGCTGTGTTGTCTAAAGACATATAGTCATAGCTTTGTGTGTAAACTTCGGCAACGTCAAGTCTGGCAGTATATTTTATAGGGTTCAAACTAATTTGAAAGAAAGGGGTCGCGTTAGCGGCCTTCCCTACCTGCACTGCTTTGATTGTTAAGTTACTATTAGTATTAAAGTCATCAAATTGTGTGTTGTTATTATCTGTTTGGTACTGGCGTATTTCTCCCGATACAATACGTTTTTCCACGGTGTAGCTACTCGGAAACTGAACGTTACTCGAGCTAGTTACTGACAAGCTGTTCTGAAGGGTTGCAAATGTTGTATAGTTAATATCGTTCTGTATTTGTAGAGTAACTGAAATAATGCTACTCATATTTAGAGAATCGATTGATACAACAGGATAAATTAAGAGGGGTGTTCTGGTTGCCGACTCAGAGATTGCTGAGCCAGGAATGGTATAACTTTCGTTACCCGCCCTAGAAACCTTAGTTCCTTGTCCTTCTAATCTTATCGTAAACTGCCCTTCTGACTTAAAGTCAAAATTAGCTGAAGTAACAACACAATTTTTTACTTTGTAAGTGCTACTACCCGTTTGTACATACATATCAAATGCTTTTAGTTGCTGTGAGGATATACCATTTTCAGTTGCATTGTGTCTTGTTGACACATTACTTTCTGGATCACCTGTTTTTGCTACTAAATCACTTGCTAGTGCAAGTACTATAGACTCGTTCTTTTCGATTGTTAAAGGAACATCGAAACTAAAAGAAGCCGGGTTGGCTTTCGTTATAGTTATATTTTCTAACATTTTTGCTTGATCGTGCAGAGTCTTTACTGAGTACGAATCTTCCGCAAATGTTTGATTAAAGGATATGGCGGTAGTAGTATAGATTCTATACTTATTCCCGCCATACACTATGTATAGCTTACTCTCCTTGAGAAAACTATAAGACATTTTACTTAAGCATCAAGTGCTGTAGCACCCGTAGCAAGATATCCTGCTTGAGTGTGAACAGTTGAACCTAAGTATTTAACTTTCATCTCATCTCCAGTTAGTAGATCAGTTCCGTGAGCCGCAAATTCGACTGACACAGAGACTAAGTCTCCAACTTCAATAGCTGGTATTGATAAATGAGCTTTTGGCATGTTAAATTCGACGCCCGGTGCTGTGAAGTCATTAGCTTCCATTGCATCGTTGTCGGAACCGACTACACCTGCTACACCCATGTATAAACGCATGTCAAACACGTTAGTTACAAGGTCAGTAGCATCTGATAAGTCAGATAGTAGTTGGTTTGAACCATTGGATTTTGTATCAAGGTACATATTTAAAGATCCTGAAATAGATCTATTACCTGTGAATGAGCCAATTGGTTTATCAACAATACCGATTGTTTCTGGTGTTACATAAGTAACATTATTTTGGATTGAGATAGACCCACCTGTGATATTAATATCATAAGTTCTGTCATCCAAACCATTTGAAGCATTACCACCACCTTGAGCATCTGAGTCAAGATATAGTGTGGATAATTTGTTTCTTAAATAATCTGCATCACTTGGACCAGTTGCATCAGCGTAATTGTATGTTTCTACATAAGTATCTACACTTGCACTTGAATGAGTTAAACTCGCTCCATCTGCATCATATATTTCAATTACGTACTTAGAAGGATCTTCACTTGCTGAAGATACTTGGTCGATAGTTGTTGCGTTGCCAGACCATGTGACCTGGGCTATTCCGTCGATAGAGAAATCAACTTCAGCACTATTGACTTGACAGTCATTTAGTCTATAAGTTGTATTTTCTAAGACGAAAAATATGTTTAATTTTAAAAGTTCATGAGCATCTGATTCTATAAAATCAATTAATGCGCCAGTTATTGAACTTGTGCTTGTTGCAATACCGTTTCCAGTTGCATCAGATAGAGCTACTCCTGCTAGGGCTGCCCATAGTATGTTTTCTACACAATCAAAAGTGTTATTTGCTCTCCAACTTGCTGCTCCATGAACAAATGGTCGTACATACGTACCAAATGACCATTCTGCTGGTGGTAACGAATCATTAAAGGTTTTTGAACCCCTATTTGGTGAAGCACCTGCTTCAGTAATTGTTACTTCAGATGATTCACTTCCTTGTGAGAAGCTATATCCATCTAGTACACCAATTCTGAATGTATTACAAGTTGTTTCATTTCCTTTGAAGCGTCCTGTTCCTTTTCGTGCGCCTTGTTGTGTGGTAGTTCCTGTAACTGTCTTAACTGTTACTATTAAACCACTTGCGGAACTGTTATCTGTTCCTGCATAGTTTTGTACTGCTGTCTCGGTTGCTGTTTCATCTACAACAAACCCATCACCTCTAAAGTTATTTGGGATTGCTATTGATTCGACTACACCTGAGCCACCAATAGAAAGAACTATACATTTTGCATTTGCTCCTGAGCCAGAAGTAGTACCTAGTGTTACGACGTCTCCGACGGCGTATCCAGTTCCTTTAGTACTAACATAAGCTGTTAGTATTCCCCCACCTGCAGTGGGTACTCCATTAGCTGAGCTAACAAATACTTTGGTATTTCTCGAAAGATTTAAAGCCATTGCTTTTCTCCTATTCTTTTTTTAGTCTTTGAAAGTACTTAGCTAGATTTTTATCTGCTTTGTAATTTCGATTAGTACCTAATCTCCATTGCCATTTCTCCAATTCCGAGGGGTGATAAAACACCCTCATCTGTAGATAACGTCAACAAAGTTAAGGAAGTCGTTGTTAAATTCGGACTTACATCGTCGTCGTAAGTAAGAATATCGTTGTCATCTATAATTCTTTCAATGTCTTCCATTAAAAGTGCTAAAGATTCTTGTGGTTCTTCTTCTGATTGAACATAAATTCTTATGTCAAGTCTAAGGAATCTCCACTTCAGCCCGCCAGGCTGATATTGTCTTGTCTCGTCTCCTGCTACCACGCAAACTGCGGGGTATTCTTGGATTTGATCTAAGAACTTTAAATGCCCGTGGGCATTGTTAAAGATGTTAGAGTTATATGGATGTACACCATTAATCTCTGTATTTAATTTTTCTACTAGGCTATCAACAATTTTATTTCTTGCTGTTCTATACGTCGATGCCATTATGTTCTCCTAATTGTTAATTTTTGATCCACCATACCCATTGCTAGGTTTCTTATGCTTTTTGCTATTAAAGGCTTTGGGTTGTAACCTGAAGGCCACTTGTTTCGTCCTTTATTCTCAAATGTTTCATATGGATTCAATCTGTAGTTATATTTTACAAGCAGTGTCTGTGCTGCTGGGAAAACACTATCTATCATTACTGAATTTGAAAACCTACCCGATCTATTTATCAGTGCGGGTCTTCCCATGTTTCTTCTAACTTCTGCGGGCAATCTTTTATTAATTGCATTTTTTACTTTGAGTAGATTACGCATATCAAATGCTTCATCTATCCCTTTAGTGCCTATCTCTTTATTAGCTGGAGCTTTCAGTCCTTTTGGTAGACCTCCGACCATTAAAGAAGCGGCTGTTTGTGTTATTGTGTCTTTTTTACTTCTTACTGTCTTTTTAGGAACACTCTTAACTTTACTTTTATATTTGCTAAGGTTCTTTGATCCTTTTCTTCTTAGTGCTTTTTGTACTTGCTTACCTGCTACAATGCTATCTCCTATTGTTTCAGTTAAACTTCTAGAAGCCTTTTCCGCTCCTGGGTTTGCTTTTGATAGTACTTTTCCTAGTTCTTCTTGTATATTTTCTATTAAGGCTTTAAGCTCTCTACCTTTCTGAGATTGTTTTTTTGCATCTTCTCTGTTCTGGTATTTAGCCTCTACTGCGGCAAAGTATGTTTGTCCCAGTGATATCTCTCCACGATTTACATTTATTTGTGAATTCATGCCTAATTGTACATCAATAGTACTGTCTTTTAATTTTTTAAGCATTCCTCCTAACTCTGTAGTAAGTTGAGGATCTTTAAAGTCAACTGCTGCTAAGTCTTCTGCAGTCTCTGTTCCTACTCCTGAGGCTATTGAAGCTTTTGCTTCTACAATGGAGAACCCTTTTGCATGAGCAATTTCAACGTTATCTTTAGGATTCGTTGATTTAAAAATTTTCGCAAACTTGACAAGTGCCTTGTTTTGTATCTTTTTATTCAGTCTAAGAAACTTCATATCGTTTCTTTTAAATCCTGTTACTGTAAAAGTTACTTGTTTTGCACTTGTTACTTTCTTTACTATACCTCTACCGTTTTCATCCATACTTTCTGGTATAAGTGCAAACTCTTTTTTTACGAAGGTAGCATACTCCTTAAAGTCTGATCTTTTTACACCTTGTACTTCAGACGCTTTAAAAAGTGTGTTAGCTAAGTGATCTACATTTACAGTACAATCTAAGTCGCCTGCTCCCATTTTCTTTCTAATTGCTTTATTAGATGCTTTGGTTGTATAAACCTTAGTAAAAAGGGCATCTATTTTTTGTTGTATAGCTTGTATTGCCATTACTTATAAACTTTATACATATCTAGTACACGTTTAATGTGATCAGGAAAACCTGTATTACCACTTAAACTACTAGAGCTTGCATTTTCTACTGTAGCTCCTGCTATTTGCATTCTTTCTTTTGCTTCGTCTTTGAGATAGTATTTAACTAAATCAACAACTGCTAGTCTTAAATCTAAGGGAGTAGTACTGTACCCTGCTTTATAAATTACTCTTACTGCTTTTCTTCCTTTTGGAAAAGCTCTATCAACACTTTCGTTTGTACGAACAATGCTGTCTGTTACGTCATCAACAATATATTCATATTTACCACTACTATCGGAATTTTCCTTAATGAGGGTGACATATGTGTCTGCTTGTGATTCTCTTTCTGCTACTGAGGTTACCGAAACAATCGGTCCTTCATCTAGCATTACTCTTGTTGTTGTAGCATCTACAACATCAAAGTATTCTGTTTTGGCTGTAGAAAAATAATCAACAATACTAGTACCACAATAGTTTTTAACTAGTTGGCTTACTGAATCTATCAAAGTATTAATGCGCAAATCTTGTGTTTGCCCTTGTAGACCTTGATGATCTTTGTATTGCTGTAATGTTATTAAATCTGCCATAATTATTTTAAAAAACATTGGAGGGAGATAAACTCCCCCCAAATATTCGCGTTAGGTATTAACTACCTTTGTACTGTAGACTAATTGTTGAAGTAGAAGCATCGATCATGTCGGTGAATCCAATTCTTTGAGAAGCAACAAGTACTCGTCTCTGATTAGCTACTTCGTAGTCAGATTCGATTGTTACACCTCTTAATCTAGGCATTAAATAATTCTTTGCATAAACTGCACAACCATAGAATTTAGATACGGCTGGTGTTTTGAATTCGTCACAGACGATGACTTTAGAGCCATAGACTGAACCGATTTCGCCACGTAATTTAATTGCTAGTGAACCAACTTCGTTAACATCTTGGAATTCTGCATCTTGTAATAAGTTGAAGTATTCTGTTGTGTTAATGATGTAAACTACATCAGCTGGATTCATTCCATATTTACCCATATTCTTTCTAGCTTTTAATAAATCAAGAGCTGTCAAAGATTCTGAAGCAAATGCAGTTGCGGATTGGATTTTGTTAGCACCAGCCATTGTGACTAGTCCTTCAAAAGCTGCTCCACTTG
>Ga0307995_1002628_pt1 | contig 10375 bp, 5 predicted proteins | sample EllFjometagen262_FD_203132 | JGI IMG/M metagenome (GOLD analysis project Ga0307995, IMG submission 203132) | Marine microbial communities from Ellis Fjord, Antarctic Ocean - #262 | ecosystem: Environmental > Aquatic > Marine > Unclassified | place: Southern Ocean | collected 2014-11-02
TCTAAATAAATAGCATTTAACTGCTCAAAAGTTGCTTTAATATTTTGATTTGAATTAATTGTGATAGTAAAACATATTGAAAAAATACTACGAATTATTTCATTTTTATATAATAAAGTCGTTCTAATAGAGTTTATTATTAACTTTGCAATGTGCGAAAATAGTAGACAAACATTATGAGTAGATATAGTGAATACCGAGTTGAAATTGAAGAAAGAAAAAAACAGGTCCTTGATCCAAAACCAATTGATGATGCTGAATTGCTAAGTGAAGTCATAACACAAATTAAAGACGCACATCACGAGCACAGAAAAGATTCTCTGGATTTCTTTATTTATAATGTATTGCCCGGTACTACTAGTGCTGCCGCTGTTAAAGCTTTTTTTTTAAAAGAAATTATTCTTGGTGAAGCCATCGTAGAAGAAATATCACCTGCCTTTGCCTTTGAGCAATTGTCGCATATGAAAGGGGGACCTTCGGTTAAAGTGCTTTTGGATATAGCCTTTGGTGTCGATGTCTCTAAAGCTAGAGAAGCTGCAAATGTGCTAAAGACACAGGTTTTTCTTTACGAGGCAGACACAAATCGTTTAGAGGAAGCATTTAAAGATGGCAACACTCTAGCCAAAGAAATTATAGAGAGTTATGCTAAGGCTGAATTCTTTACAAAATTACCGGAACTGCCCGTAGAAATTAAGCTAGTTACTTTCGTTGCAGGTATAGGCGATATATCAACAGATCTATTATCTCCTGGTGGTGACGCACACTCAAGATCAGATCGTCAACTGCACGGTCAATGTATGTTTGAGCATAATAAGAAGCAACAACAAGCACTGCTATCATTACAAGCTAATCATCCTGATAAAAGAGTGATGTTAATTGCCGAGAAAGGTACTATGGGTGTAGGTTCATCAAGAATGTCTGGTGTAAACAATGTAGCGCTATGGATCGGCAAGAAAGCGAGTGCTTATATCCCATTTATAAACATTGCTCCAGTAGTAGCTGGTACAAATGGAATATCTCCAATATTCCTTACAACGGTCGATGTGACAGGAGGTATTGGATTAGATCTAAAAAACTGGAAAAAGAAGTATGATGTTGATGGTAATCTTATTCTCGATGAAGATGATGAGCCTGTTTTAGAACAAACATACTCCGTAGATACAGGAACCGTGCTCACCATTAATACGAAAACGAAAAAGCTATATGATGGAGAAAAGGAATTGATGGATATTTCATCAGCCTTTACCCCCCAGAAAATAGAGTTTATGAAAGCCGGAAGCTCCTATGCTATCGTATTCGGTAAAAAATTACAAGCTTTTGCATCAAATACTCTTGGTATAGAAGTGGCACCTGTTTTTGCAGCGTCTAAAGAAATTTCTATTGAGAATCAAGGACTAACCGCTGTAGAGAAAATTTTTAATAAAAATGCCGTCGGCACCTCAGGCGCCATACTTCACGCGGGTTCTTATGTACGTGTAGAAGTCAACATTATTGGTTCTCAAGATACGACCGGACTAATGACTTCGCAGGAGTTAGAAATGATGGCAGCTACTGTGATTTCTCCCATAGTTGATGGGGGTTACCAGTCGGGTTGTCATACAGCCTCGGTATGGGATCTTAAATCTCAAGAAAACATCCCGAGACTGATGAGGTTTATGTATGACTTTGGACTTATAACAGCACGTCATCCAGAGCATAAATACCATCCAATGACCGATGTGATTCATAAAGTGCTGAATGATATTACTATTGATGATTGGGCTATAATAATAGGAGGAGATTCTCACACCAGAATGTCTAAAGGTGTTGCTTTTGGTGCAGATTCTGGAACGGTTGCTTTGGCTCTGGCTACTGGAGAAGCATCTATGCCGATACCACAATCCGTAAAGGTTACCTTCAAAGGAAAAATGAAGGACCATATGGATTTTCGCGATGTTGTGCACGCTACGCAATATCAAATGCTTAAGAAATTTAATGGCGAAAATATATTTCAAGGACGGATTATTGAGGTTCATATAGGAACGCTCCTCGCAGATCAGGCGTTTACATTCACGGATTGGACCGCAGAGATGAAAGCGAAAGCCTCTATCTGTATTTCTCAAGATGATACACTTATTGAATCTCTTAATATTGCTAAAGGTCGTATTCAAATTATGATTGATAAAGGAATGGATAATGAGCCTCAAGTGCTTCAAGGCCTCATTGACAAAGCAAACAAGCGAATCGATGAAATTAAATCAGGAAAAAAACCACCATTAACCCCAGATGAAAATGCAAAGTACCACGCTGAATTTGTAGTGGATCTAGATATTATTGATGAGCCAATGATTGCGGATCCTGATGTTCATAATGAAGATGTTTCTAAACGATACACACATGACACCATACGTGAACTTTCATACTATGGAGGCGAGAAACATATAGATTTAGGTTTTATAGGCTCTTGTATGGTTCATAAAGGAGATATTAAGATAGTCGCCAGAATGCTTAAAAACCTAGAGGATAATTATGGAAAAGTTGAATTTAAGGCGCCACTAGTAGTAACGGCTCCTACCTATAATATTATTGACGAGCTTAAGGCCGAAGGAGATTGGGAAATTTTACAAAAATATTCTGGTTTTGAATTTGATGATTCAGCGCCGAAAGGGGTAGCTCGAACTGAATATGAAAACATCTTATACCTTGAACGTCCTGGCTGTAATCTTTGTATGGGAAACCAAGAAAAAGCCGAAAAAGGAGATACTGTAATGGCTACCTCTACGCGGCTTTTTAAAGGTAGAGTCGTAAAAGATTCTGATCGTAAAAAAGGAGAATCGTTACTCGCATCGACCCCAGTTGTTGTTCTTTCTGCAATTCTAGGCAGAACACCTTCACATGAGGAATATAAGGCAGCAATAAAAGGTATTAAACTTACTCAATTTGCCCCTCCAATTAAAAAGATGACGTCAAAACCCGGTCACTTACTATCGTATTAAATTCATTCTATTTCAAAAAATATGCAAAATAGATAGCATAGAATTTGGTTGTACTAAATCTAAACTTGAAGATTATATGACTGGAAGTCAAGAGGTCGTGGGTTCGAGTCCTATCTTCTCCACTATTAATGATAAGAGCTCACAAGTAATTATTTTGTGAGCTTTTTTTTATTTTGTCCCGAAACTTGTCCCTGATTGATTATTAAAACCCTAAAAAATCTGTCCCAAAAGTTTAAAGAACTACCCCCACTAGGTCTAAATAAATCCACTTTCCTTTTCAGACTAGAGCTGATATAATGTTATATAACCTAAACCACCGTCATATCTTACAGTTAACTTTACTGGTGTGAATGGAACTCATTATTATATCAAGAAAAAGAAGTTTGTGAAAACGAGGCAATTGAGCCCCACTTTCAGTTGTGACCCATTGTTCCCAACTGGCAGAAATGCCTTGAACTGGAATGATTTGTACCCACATCTGATACGAGGTTGGGATTCCATGCTCATCTAAATGCCATAAATAAGAATCTCCAGGGGTAGTACCGCCAGAAGTGTAGGTAATTAAAAGCGCATCAGAACCATCTTTTTGTTTCACCAAGCGTCGCTCAACTCCAACATCAAATACCTTATAAGGTGCAACTAGCCAAAAAGAATCATTATTGAAATAGGCCAATGCCTTACTAATTACCTGCTCTTTTTCTTCTCCAGAATAGGGTTGTCCACCAATTGATACTGTTGAATTGTGTTTGTTTTTAAGATCCAATTGAACTGTAAAATCGTCCCATTGAACACTACAGCGGTTTTGATTTTTAGACCACTGGTAGTGATGCTTTTCTCTAAAAGTCCAGGCAAGGAAATTGGTTTCTTGATAAGCTTCATAGTCCAAAGCATTAAGCATTTTGTAGGCTAACTTATTGGCAGCTACACCTTGTTTTCCCGATGGGATCTCTTCATTGTAAGTAAAATAAAAAGCGCCACAGAACAGCACAACGAGACTAATAAGTGTAAGCAATGACAGCACTAAGATTTTGAATATCTTTTTCAACAACAATATTTTCGCCAAAGATAAATGTATCTCTCAAAACAACAGGTTTCATGGTATTTAATTTCAACTAAAACCCGCTGAATATGATTGAGAATAAACCGTAGCTAAAACAAATAACAGTAAAACAAGAATTAGCTTTTCATTATGTTGGTTTTAGTTGCACTGGTATCTAACCCATTTTGCTGCATTCTCATTTTCTAAACTTGCAGCTTTTCCCCAATCTTTAAAAGCACCATTTAGGTCACCTAATTCCTCTTTTGAAATTCCCTTGGCAATTCTTGCGGAATAGGAATTTACTTTCATCTCATGATTTGCCATTTCATTTAAACTTTCATAAACTTAAAAACCTCGATCCCTATCAATTTTATATGTGCTGTTCTTTAATTTTGTTCTCAAGCCCGAATGACCTCTTCCTTCCATTAAAATTTCAATAGATGTAATTGGCCAAAGTTTTTTTGCAGTTTCTTTTTCCCATTGTTTTGCGATTTTTAGTGCCTCATCTATATCAAGGTTACCATAATTTTTTCTTACTGATATAGAAAAAATACTGTCAATTAAAATAAAAACTCATTGAAAAAAATCTAAATAGTTAAAAAACAAAAATAATATCTAATTTATTTCAAATAATTTGAAAGTAGTTTTTCTGTTCAAGCCATGAAATAACTCAGATCTATTAGCGCATTTAATTTTCCTTATTTTTGCATTCGAGTATATTTTACTAATCTTTTTAAGACTTTTTTCGGCAGTTTCATAATTACTGAAATTTCCGAGATTAACTTGAAAATGTTTTTTAAATCTAGTTACTTCAAAAGTATCTTGTTTAAACGTGCTTTTATTCACAAAATCATTAGCTTCTATTTCTTTATTAAAAACAGTAATCAATATTGTGTATCTAAAACTGGAGTTCCCCTCAACTTGACTTTCTCCATAAGCATTTCCATCTATTCGTTTTGGATTATCTACACTGGATTGAATATAATCCATAATTGTTTTATTTCTTTCTTCGGTTAACTCAAGATTGTATCCTTTTGAACCCCTGCAATCAGCAAAAGAAGATATTTCAATTTTTAGATTTGGATTTATATTTAAAGCTTCAATTATAGAATCTAGTCTGGGTTTAAATTGTCGTTTTATATCTGATTTATTAAAATTGAAATAGATTGGTCTAAAAACTTTGTTATAATCATAATTATTTTCTAGAAGAACATTAATTTTTTCTGAATTTCCATAATCAGTTATAATTTTATATGAAAAAGAATCTTTTTCAGTTTCAAAAGAGTTAGATCTATACCAAAAACTTCCATTTGAATTTAGCTTTAATTCACCACTTTTCACATCGTTAATTAATATGATTTGAAAAGGTATGATTTGAATTAATGGGTCATTAGAAATCATTTTTTCGGCATCATTTTTTAAAACATTTTTCAATCCTACAATTAGGGTATCTGTCCCATAAAAACCATAAAAATCTTTCTCTCCAGTTATTTTTGGCTTAAATTTAAAAGCATAAATATCATCATCACCTTTACCACCTTTTCTATTTGAACTTAAAAACCCAGTTCTTACTTTTTTTTCAAGGGAAAATGATGTATCATCTTCACTTGAGTTGAATGGCTTACCAAGAATATTTTTTTCCCACCGATTATATACTTTATTTGAGGCTATATAAATATTAAAATTTTTTTCTGTATTCTGATTTGAAGAATAAAAAAGAATTTTTTTAGAAAAGCAAAATGGAAAAACTTCGTCATTTTCAGTATTTATGTCAGGACCTAGATTTTTTACTTCACCAACGGGCTTGTCATTTTCAATATTAACATAATATATATCCATCCCACCATAGCCTCCTGGTCTGTCACTTGAAAAGTAGAGAGTTTTACCATCTGGAGAAACTGAAGGATGGAAGGATGTATAACCATCAATATTTAATTCTAAGGGATATGGCGCTTCTTTTCCAATATTCTTAAATGGGACCTGAAAAATATTTAATTCAATATTTTTGTTTTTTTTAATCTTATTTGTCGTCCGTGTTAGATATAACATTTTTGATCTAGGATTTAAAGATATTGGACCATCCTGATAAATTGAATTAAACTTAGAATCAAATTCTTCAACTGGTTTAGTCTCAAAAGAATTTAAATTTATATTCGTTTTGAATAAATTATAAACCTGATTATTTGAATTAATTTTTTCTCCAATATTTCTCTGATCTCCTAAAAAGAAAAGTAGCCCCCATGATGGTTCAATTAGGGCAGGGCCAAACTCAGATTTTTCAGTATTAAATTTTAAGTTGACAATTTTGTATGTGGAATTACTCTTATTTGAAATAGAGATAGGATTAGCTTTGAGAGGTAGTTTTTTTGCTTTTTGAATGTATTCTTCAACCAATTTTTTGTTTTCAGGAATTAAATATGTGTACTCATAGTAATCTGAAACATTAGCAAAACCTGATTGCACTAATGGGTCCATTATTATCGTTGCCTCTTTGAGTCTATTCATATTTTTTAGAGCATTAGAATAAAGTCTTCTATGACCCGGTGATAAAGAATCTTCTATTTTTGAAAAATAGTTAATTGCTTTTTGATAATTTTTATTCACAGAATAATATTCAGCCCACTTAATGTTATTATCAGAATAAGTTTCTAAAATGGCAGATTTTTTTTGACCATAACCAAAAAAAAGAATTAAGATTGATATTGTAAAAAAATTATATTTCATGGTCAGAATATTCTAGGAGATCTTAAGATACCCATTCTTGGATTAAATTCGTATCGAAGCAAAAATTCGTGAGAATTAGTATTTGTAAAGTTTTTAATTCCTATTGAATTAGAATAAACATAGCCTACAGAAAAATTATTACTGATATGGATTCCTGCCAATACACCAACTCCTGCACCTGATTGAATTATATTATTTGAAATACTTACTAAATTTTTTATTTGAGGTCCAACCCATAGAGACTTATTAAAATATAGCAGGGTGCTAAAGTCATATGAAATAGGACTTTCACTTGTAAATTTTAATAAAAGACTAGGTTTCAATTCTATTAAATTAGATAGAGACACTAATCCGCCTGTAATAAAATAGTTATGACGAATTAAAAAGTATTTCTCATTTTGGATCATTCTAGGAATTGAAAATCCAAGATAAAATCTGGGTGTATGATAATAAAATCCAAACCCAATATTAGGCTCTAAATTTTGAGGCATTTCATTTGAATATAAAGTAAAATCCTGTTTTTGTTGAGGATCAAGAATGTTACTATTAAAATCTAGGAGTGAGGCTGATAGCTTCACTCCTAGACCTAAATAATGTTCCTTATCATTTAACTTTAATTGATAAGCTATGTCGGCATTAAACTGAGAACTCTCTATAGGACCAATCTTGTCAACTATCCCGGTAAATGAAAACGCTAAATTTTTCTTACCCCTTAAACCATTATATGAAAAACTGTGAGTAACTGGTGCTCCGTCAAAACCTATCCATTGAGACCTAGATAAAAACGTTAAAGAAGAATGATTTTTTGAGCCAACATATCCAGCATTAAAACTTTGATGATTGAACATATACATATTAAAGCTAGATTCTTGTTGAGCATCTACTATTAATGAGTATCCCAAAAAAATTGATAACAAAAATAATTTTATTTTATCTCTTTCTATCATCTCTTTATGTAAATAAAACCTTTGTATAATTTCCCGCCTTCTTTTTCTTCAAATAAATAGAAATACACTCCTGCTGGAAGTAGTTTTGAGTTATTACCATAGCTGATGTTTGGAGATCCATCCCAATCATTTTGATAATTCTTCATAACAAAAACTTTTTGCTCCCATCTGTTATAAATTGTAAGTCTATGATCAGGAAATGCTTCAATACCAGAGATTACAAAAAGATCATTTACACCATCACCGTTAGGACTGAACGAATTAGGAATAAAAAGGTCTTGAAAGACTAACTCAATCGGGTCTGTAATACCAATTAATGGACACGAATTAAATAAGCGATCGACTACTAACCTAAATTTAAATTGTACATATTGCTGCGTAGGATTTGTAAGTTCCAATTCTGGAGTGTAAACTCCTCTAAAATCTATATTTTCTCTTAAATCATTCCAGTCCTCAAATTCTCTTTTTATCTGCCATTGAAAAGAATAAGATGAGTCAGAATATGGGTAACTTAATTTTACAGACTTTCCTGCTATTATTTCAACAAAATTCTCGTCAGGTGGTAAAATTTCAGGCACCTCTAAGATCTCTAAAAAGTCATAGATTCCATTATTATTTAAATCACTTGGTAAATCATTGTAACCATTTTGATTTATGACGAGCCCTTTACTATCAACAATTAATGGAGATTCTCCAATTAACCCATCGTTATCTGAATCATTAAAACCTGATTCGACAGTATCAAAGCATCCATCATTATCACTATCCAAATCGATACTATTTGGTATTCCATCTAGATCAAAATCTGAGGTTGTTTCAATTTCATCTGAAATACCATCATTATCATCGTCTTGGTCAATACTGTTTTTAGTTCCATCTAAATCACAATCAGGGTCGCTAGTTATAATTTCTGTTATGCTATCTTCTCTGTAAATACAATCATCTCTAGGATCAGTATTATCCTCTTGTTCTTTTTCATTCAAAACACCATCACCATCAATATCATTGTCACATGCATCACCAATGGTATCAGCATCTAGATCTTCCTGATCGGGATTACTTGTTTCAGGGCAATTATCTTCAGCGTTAATTATTCCATCACCATCCAAGTCGTCATTATCTAGATTGATAACAAATACTGATGTTGGAAATAATAGAATATAAGTTATATCTGAATTAATATCATCTACTGAAATAAGAATTTCTGAGCTTATATCACCATCAATTATTAAATCATCTTTACCTGTTATAATTATCTGTTGATCAATATTCCAATTATCTTTTGTGAAAATTAATTCCGACAATCCTATAATTAATTCTGATTGATCTAAAACATCTAGATTTAAAAATACATCATTATTAATTTCTGATGTTAAACGAAGACTTAATATTGAATTTGTTCCATTTTCAGACACATCATTAGTGAGATTGACTAAAAGCTGTGCAATATCATCATCTTCATTTGTTAGTATTGGATTTGAAACATCTTCAGCTTCAATATTTTCATAAAAACTGTCTCCAGAAGTAGGATTCCCTGTTACAAGGGTAATTTCTTTATTACCATCTGCAATAAAATCATCAATACCAGTTAATGTTACTACATTTAAATTTGGAAGGTTCCAATTATCAGCTAATATAGTAACTGAAATTGTTGATAAAATCATTTCATTTAATGGTCCATCAAGACTAAGTGGAATATTGACACTTTCACCGCCAGTAGGTTTGGATAATAAGCTAAATTGAACAACTACATAGTCTCCAGATTCACTTGTTGAAAAATCATTATCTAGAACAGTCAAAATAATTCCTGGGGAGTCATTATCTTGATTAGACATAGAAATATCATCTATTGTAGACCCATCAAGTTTATTATAATTACTATCTGTTGAAGATACATTGCCAGTTACAATAACATAATCTATAGCACCATCACTAATAGGCGGGTCGTCGTTGACACCAGTAACAACTACTACCTGAGGGATGTTCCAATTCGAAGAATTAAATGAAATTATTGGATTTGTTAATACTCCTTCCTGTTCATTAGATGAACTTAAGTTTATAAAAACATCAGCTATGGGTTGGGTATCTAAATAAATTTCAAATGAACCCGTATCTTCAGATTCACTTGTTAAATTATCTAGTAAACTTACAATAACGCCTACTTCCTCATTATCTTCTGTTATAACCTCAACCGATTTATCCTCAGCTCCTGTAAACGAGGCATCAGAACTAGAACTTACTGATCCTGTGATTATTGTTGTTTGGTCATCATCAAGGATAATATCATCTACACTTTGAAGATTAACAGTTTGAGGAATATTCCAGTTTGACGAACTAAAAGTGACAGAAGAATTTATTAAAATAGCTTCCGAAAGATCAGCACTGACAAAATCTATAATTACATCAGAAGGTGGCTGGGCTGTTAAAGTGACCGTAAAGCTAACTGAGTTAATAGGTGGTTCTTCTCTTAAATTACCGTTAACATCACTTAAAATAAAATCTCCCAGATCATCATCAATCGTTGTAACTGATCTGTTTTCTGGAGCTAATACTAGAAAAGCTGCATCAGATGCAGCATTAATTTTAGCTGTTATCGATGTTGTTTGAGAGCCATCAATTAAAAGATCATCTACACTACTAATAGTTATAGTTTGTGAGACATTCCAATTTGAATTTGTAAATGTTAAACT
>Ga0307995_1002631_pt1 | contig 10360 bp, 10 predicted proteins | sample EllFjometagen262_FD_203132 | JGI IMG/M metagenome (GOLD analysis project Ga0307995, IMG submission 203132) | Marine microbial communities from Ellis Fjord, Antarctic Ocean - #262 | ecosystem: Environmental > Aquatic > Marine > Unclassified | place: Southern Ocean | collected 2014-11-02
TATCTATATTCCTTTCTTGCGCAACGCAGTCAATTGCAAAAAGAGCCGCCTTTGCATTAAGAGTATCAAAGATTGTTTCAACCATAATTAAATCGGCCCCGCCGTCCAATAGAGCAGCTGTAGCTTCGCCGTAGGTTTTAACCAACTCATCAAAGCTAATGTTTCTATATGCAGGATCTTCTACATCTGGGCTTAATGAGCAGGTCCGACTGCTAGGTCCTAAAATTCCAGCGATATAAACTTCTTGATCATTGAATTTTTGGTGCTGATCAGCGGCTGCTCTAGCAATTTTTGCAGCTTCAAGATTTAACTCATAGACTAGCTCTTCCATGCCGTAATCTGACATCGATGGTGCATTAGAGTTAAAGGTATTGGTCTCAATAATATTTGCGCCTGCTTCCAGGTACTGCTGGTGAATGCCTGAAATAATATCTGGCTGTGTAAGGCTTAATAGATCATTGTTGCCCTTTAGATCGCTCGGCCAATCAGCAAATCGCTCTCCTCGATAATCCTTTTCTTGCAAGTCATGTCCTTGGATCATAGTTCCCATGGCCCCATCCAGTAGGAGTATTTGAGAATCCAGTGATTGAGAAATTTTATCTCGCACTGAAAAGGAAGATTTATCTGTCATTGAAGTGATTTAAAGAATTATTAATGCTTAAATTTTAACATTGATTGAGCAGGGGGTTAAGTTGAGATCTTTTTTTTTGCAAACAATATCCCTAGTTTTTAAGGCTCTTCCACAAATAAAGGCATAGATAAGTTCTAAAGGGCGAGTAATGCTGTCCGGTATACTTCTTTGAGTTAAAGAAATGTTCTAGAGCTTTGTTAATCCCTAGATCCCCTTCTAAAAAAACATCTGCGTCTTGAATATAAAACATTCTGACAACACCAAGGGTCCACGGACCCACTCCCTTTAGTTTTAAAAAAAATTGAGCTAGCTCCTCAAGAGGTAGTGTTTTTAATTCGTCTAAGCGTGCTCCTTTAATGTCTTTATTTTGAATGATGTCAAGAATATATGAGGCCTTTGGCCTGGAGAGCCCCTGCTCTCTTAGTGAATCTAGGGTGATGTCTGATTGAGGGTCATCTAAAAAAGTCTTTACTTTTAACCATATAGATTGGGCCGCTTTCACAGAGACTTGTTGGCCAATAATCGTTTTAACTAAAAAATATTTTAATGAGAGAGATGCATCGGCTCTTGATTCAACAGAGATCGTATCGGCGGTTAGCATGAACCTATGAAAACTATCGTGCTTTTCTTTTTTTGATGCTGTTAATAAAAATGCATGGGCTTTCTTAGCCTGGAGATCAGCGGGCATTCTTAATTTGACTAGCGCATTACTCTTCTGTGTAATTCTTTTCAAGGATTCCTTTTTCTTTCAGTTTTTTTTCCAGCAATACAATTTTGCTAAGTGCTGCCAAACCAAAAATAAATCCAATTATTGCAAATGTTTCCATAATTTCTCCTTTTTAATTATCTGTTTTGTTCTACTCGACGGTGACAGATTGGTTTTAAACAGTGATTTGATTGTTCCTTCACCTTTAATCAGTTGCAATTCCAATTTTTTGTCTTGCTATCGCATTGTTTTCTTCAGAATCATTTAAAGACCATGAGTTGTTTAAAAGTCTTATTGAATATTGTTTGTTATATAAAAAAGGCATTATTAATTGAAAAATACCAAAAGTAACTAAAGAAAAGATTAAATGAAATACACCAATTGATATTTCTCCCCTAAAGATAGGAACAAAAAAACCAAAAAGAAAATAAGTCCAGGAATATCCTACAAAACAGTTTTTCTGAATACCGGACTCATTATGTTTTACTTTTATTTTCTTTTGCCATCCTAAGACCATGCTGCCAATTATGAGTGGTGAAAAAATCACTAATATTATTATTATAATTTCCCATATTGATGGTCCCATTATTCTTCTCCTCTTAAATCACTGTTTAAAATTATTCCACCGTGACTGACTTGGCTAAGTTCCTTGGTTGGTCAACGTCTGTCCCGCGTTGACAGGCTACTTGATAAGCGAGTATTTGAAGTGGGATGGTGTAAATAATTGGGGCAAGCAATTCGCTGCACACAGGCATTTGAATAAATGCTCCCCGCTCGATATTAATTTTAGAATTACCCCCGCCAAAGACATAGAGGGTTCCACCTCTGGCCTTCACCTCTTCTAAATTAGAGACAAGCTTTTCTGTCAGAGTGTCCTCTGGTGATAGTGCTACCACTGGAATTTGATCGTCCACTAGCGCTAATGGCCCGTGCTTGAGCTCTCCAGCTGGATAAGCTTCTGCATGGATGTATGAGATTTCTTTAAGCTTTAAAGCTCCTTCTTGAACAATCGGAAAGAACATTCCTCGACCAAGAAACAATGCATTGTGCTTGTCTGCAATATTGGGAACAATTTTTGAAATTTCATCTGAAAGTGTCAGGGTTTCTCTGATGACCTCGGGCAAAGCTCTTAGCTCGTTGGCTAAATTTTTTCTCAGGTCTTTGTCTCGACCCAAACTTTTTGCGATCGACATGGCTAACAACATCAAGCCTGCGAGTTGCGTGGTAAATGCTTTGGTGGAGGCCACCCCTATTTCGGGACCGGCATTAGTAAAAAGAACATGTTCAGATTCTCGAGCAAGCGAGCTTGTTGGAACATTGCAAATTGAAAGGGTGCTGAGATAATCTTTTTGCTGGGCGTATCTTAGCGCTGCTAAGGTATCTGCTGTTTCTCCGGACTGGGAGATGGTTACAAACAAGGTGCCCTCTTCTACCAAAGGATCTCTGTAGCGATACTCGCTTGCAAAATCAACATAGCATGGGATTTTGGCAATTTTTTCAAACCAAAATCTTCCAACTTTTCCTGCGTGTAGACTGGTGCCACAAGCAACAAATTGAATTCTTTTGATGTCTTTAAATGCTTCGGACGAACCTAGGCCAAAAATATTATCCAGCACATCGTCTTCTCCTAACTTGCCGTTAATAGTATTGGCAACAGCGTCAGGCTGCTCGTATATTTCCTTCTCCATAAAATGAGAGTATTCACCCTTGGTCACAGCATTTACAGCTATATCAATTTCTGTAATCTCTCGAGTTACTGATATGCCCTTGGCCGTATAAACTTGGTATTCATCCTTATTAATCTCAGCAACATCCCCGTCTTCTAAGAAGACAAACTTATTGGTTAGCTGGGATAGCGCGAAAGGATCTGAGGCAGCAAAGTTTTCTTCCATGCCCACACCGATTAATAGAGGGCTTTTGTTTCGAGCCACAATTAATCTATTTTTATCGCTCAGATGAATGGCCGCAATAGCATAGGCCCCGTCTAGCTCTGTGATTGCTGAATGCATGGCATCCAATAGATCGTCGGATGCTTTGAGGTGTTGATGCAATAAATGAGCAATGACCTCTGAGTCTGTTTCTGATGTAAATTCATAGCCTGCTGAAGTCAGTTTCTCCCTCAGCTCTAAGTAGTTTTCAATAATCCCGTTGTGGACTATGTGCACTTGCCCAGAAGATGCATGGGGGTGAGCGTTTGCTTCAGAGGGCTTGCCGTGAGTTGCCCATCTGGTGTGGGCGATCCCTAGCTTGCTTTTTGGGCGCTCTTGAATCATGCCGCCTTCTAAAAGGCTGACCTTTCCAAGGCTTCTTAAGCTGTAAATACTGTCTTTTTGGTGAAGGGCGATGCCCGCAGAGTCATAGCCGCGGTACTCCATCTTGTGAAGACCTTGAACCAGTAACTTGCCAACGTTGCGAGATGAGGCCGCGCCTATAATTCCACACATATTATTTTTTGTTTTTTGCCCAGTCTTCTTTGATCACTTGTTTGCCTCTGCCTACAGCAAGGGCATCATCTGGAACATCTTTAGTTATGACAGAGCCTGCGCCAACGTAAGCTCCCTTGCCAATATTTACTGGGGCGACCAATGAAGAATTTGTTCCAATAAAACTGTTGTCTCCAACTGTTGTTTGAAACTTGTTAACTCCATCGTAGTTACAAGTAATAGTGCCAGCCCCAATGTTTGCATTAGCCCCAATGTCTGCATCCCCAAGATAGGCAAGATGATTTGCTTTTGCGCCTTCGCCAAGTTTTGTGTTTTTTGTTTCTACAAAATTACCTATTTTGGCATTGTTTCCAATAGCAGAGCCTTCTCTTAATCGTGCGTAAGGTCCAATGCTACAGTTTGATCCAACCGTTGCTGAGACCAAGTAAGAAAAGGGCTCAATCACGGTGTTATCGCCAATAGAGACATTTTCAAGAATAACATTTGATTTGATGGTGACGTTTTCACCTAGGGTTACAGTGCCTTCAATAATCACATTCACATCAATGCTGCAATCTTTGCCTGCGTTCAGTTCGCCGCGAAGGTCAACACGACTGGCGTCTATTAGAGTAATGCCTTGGTCTAAAAGTTTTTCTGCGTTCATGGTTCTTAAAATTGATTCAACGTGGTGTAGCTCTTTTTTGTTGTTTACCCCAATAACCTCTTGTGGGTTTGCTTGAATACAATTTATTTTAACCCCTTTTGCTGAAAGTATCTCTACAACATCAGTAAGATAGTATTCAGAGGCCACATTATTATTCTTTAAACCCTCCAAGGCATCTGCTAACAAGGCCCCGTCAACCAGCATGGTTCCAGTAAATACTTCGTTTACTTTCTGTTCTTCCTCTGAGGCATCTTTCTGCTCAGTAATTTTTATAGCATGGCCTGAAGTATTTTTAATCACTCTGCCATAGCCAGTTGGATCGTTGAGGATCATCGATAATAAACAACATTGGTCTCCGCTGGAGATTAATTTTTGTATTGTGGGCTCAGACAGTAATGGAACATCGCCATATAAAATTAATACTTTTTGGTGGGGTGTAATTAGATGCACTGCTGTTTTTACGGCGTGCCCTGTTCCTAGCTGTTCATTTTGATCTGTTGAATTGACCAAGGGATGATGGTTTTCAATGTATGTTTTTAGAATATCCTTTTGATGGCCCACAACAACAGTAATATCATCGCTGATTTTTTGGGCGGTGTTTACTACACGGGAAATAAGGGTTGATCCGCCTAAAGGTTGCAATACCTTGGGAAGGTTGCTGTTCATGCGGGTTCCTTTGCCTGCTGCAAGGATAATGGTGTGAAGTTTCAAAGCGAAAAAAAATTAAACTTAATACAAGTACCTTACTTGTTTTTTCTTAATTTTTGAATGGTTTTAATTCTTGCGACGGCTTCGGCTAATTGAGCAGCGGCTTTGGTATAGTCAAGTGTGGACTGCTGATCCTGCATATTTTTTTCAGCTTGCTCTTGCGCTTTAATCGCCTCTGCCTCATCCATGGAGTCAGCTCTTTCTGCCCGATCAGACAAAAAAGTTACCACATCTGGTTGAATTTCAACAAAGCCGCCTGAGCAAAAAAAGGTTTGTTCATCATCTCCGTTTTGAACTCTAACCGGTCCTGGGGCTAACCCTGTGAGAAGGGGTGTGTGCCCTGGAGCAATGCCGATTTCTCCAAGCGAGCCTGTTGCAAAAACCATGGTGCCTTCGCCAGAATAAATTTCTTCGCTAGATGAAACAATGCTGACTTTAATGGTAGACATGATTTATAAATTATAAGGTTTTAGCTTTTTCTACCACTTCTTCAATGGTGCCGACCATGTAAAAAGCCTGCTCAGGAAGGTCATCGTAATCCCCAGCTAAAATTCCTTTGAATGATTTAATGGTGTCTGCTAGTTTTACGTATTTCCCTGGGGAGCCTGTAAAAACCTCTGCGACTGTAAAGGGTTGTGATAAAAACCTTTCCACTTTTCTAGCCCTAGACACGGCTAATTTATCTTCTTCAGATAGCTCATCCATACCTAAAATCGCAATAATATCTTTCAGCTCTTTGTACTTCTGCAATACCCCTTGAACGCCTTGGGCAACATTGTAGTGTTCTTCGCCAACCACAAGCGGGTCTAGTTGTCTGCTTGTTGAATCTAATGGGTCGACTGCAGGATAAATCCCCAGTTCAGCAATTTGTCTTGATAAAACAACAGTTGCATCCAAATGGGCAAACGTAGTTGCTGGAGATGGGTCTGTTAAATCATCGGCTGGGACATACACAGCTTGAATTGAGGTGATAGAACCGTCATTGGTTGAGGTTATTCTTTCTTGAAGCGCACCCATTTCTTCAGCAAGCGTAGGCTGATACCCTACAGCTGATGGCATTCTTCCTAGTAGCGCAGAGACCTCTACCCCAGCAAGTGTGTATCGATAAATATTGTCGATAAACAATAATACGTCTCTTCCCTCATCTCTGAATTTTTCAGCCATTGTTAAGCCTGTCAAAGCAACCCTTAATCTGTTTCCAGGAGGCTCATTCATTTGTCCGTAAACCATAGCCACCTTTGACTCACTTGGTTTTTCTATATTCACAACGCCTGATTCCTGCATCTCATAATAGAAATCATTCCCCTCTCTTGTTCGCTCTCCAACACCCGCAAATACAGAAAGACCTGAGTGCTCTGTGGCAATATTATTAATAAGCTCCATCATGTTCACAGTTTTGCCAACGCCAGCTCCACCAAATAGGCCCACCTTTCCGCCTTTAGCAAAAGGACAAATTAGGTCGATAACTTTGATGCCTGTTTCTAGCAACTCATCGGAAAGTGATTGGTCTGTGTAGCTAGGAGGCTTCCTGTGAATAGGCATAGTTGTCTCTGCGCCAATTGGTCCACAGTCATCAATGGGGTTTCCTAAAACATCCATGATTCTGCCAAGAGTTTTTTCTCCAACAGGAACTGAAATAGGTGCATTAGTTCTTGTCACGACCAACCCTCTTTTAAGACCCTCGGTGATGCCCATGGCAATAGCTCTAACAATTCCATCTCCGAGTTGTTGTTGGACCTCTAATACCGTTCCAGTATCTGAGATGACAATCGCCTCATAAATTTTTGGGATATTGGTTTTTTCAAACTCCACATCTATAACCGCTCCGATAATTTGTGTTATTAAACCGTTACTCATTTTTTTCTCCTTAAACCGCAGCCGCGCCGCCAACTATCTCAGATAATTCTTGAGTAATTGCTGCTTGCCTTACATTGTTATATAAAAGTTCTAATTCTTTGATCAAATCCCCTGCATTATCCGTGGCATTTTTCATTGCCAGCATCTTTGCCGCTTGTTCGCACGCGTTATTTTCAACAACCGCGTGATAAATGAGAGACTCGATATATCTTGTCATCAAGCCTTCCAGTAACTCTTTTGCCTCAGGCTCATAAATATAGTCCCAGTGAGTTGAGGTTAATCCATCATCGGCTATGGCCGGCAAAGGAATAAGCTGTTGGACGGTGGGCTGTTGGGTCATGGTGTTTATAAACTTGTTGCTGCAAAGATAAACCTCATCAATCTCTTTATCTTTATGCAGATCAAGCACCGTTTTGGTGAGACCAATTAACATGTCTGGATCTGGTTTATCTCCAAGTTTTTGAGCGTTAGCAACCACATTTCCACCCACAGCCTTAAAAAAGTTGGCTGCCTTGATGCCAATTAAAGCAAAGCTAGATTCAACACCTTGAGCGTTAAGCTCTGCTGCTTTGTGAATCACATTTTTAAAAAGGTTGATGTTTAAGCCCCCACACAAACCTTTGTCTGAGCTCACAACTATAAAACAAGCTTTTTTAGCATCCCTGCTTTCGTAAAAAGGGTGGGAATACTCTGAGCTAGATGTTGCGATGTGAGAGATAACCTCTTTGATCTTTTCAGAATAAGGTCTACCCAACTGCATTTCACCCTGAGTTTTTCTAATTTTACTGGCAGCAACCATTTCCATAGCCGAAGTAATTTTTTGCGTGCTTTTAATGCTCGCAATTTGTTTTCTAACTTCTTTGGTGTTTGCCATTATTTATCTAAATTAAAACGTTTGTGTTTTTTTGAACTGCTCGACCACTTCAGTGAATTGCTTTTCAATATCATCATTCCAATCACCGGTGTCGTTGATGCTTTTCTCTAGATCAGCTTTCTCAGAAGTAAAAAAGCTATGTAGAGCTTCCTCAAAACTTCCCACTTTTTCTACTGGGATGTCGTCCATAAAACCTCGGTCTGCAGCAAAGATACTGAGAGATTGTTGTGCAACGCTCATAGGTGCATATTGCTTTTGCTTGATAAGCTCTGTAATTCTTTGGCCCCTTGCCAGCTGCGCCTTAGTAGCTTCGTCTAGGTCCGATGCAAACTGTGAGAAAGCTGCAAGCTCTCTATACTGGGCCAACGCAGTTCTAACTCCACCGCTGAGTTTTTTCATGATCTTGGTTTGCGCTGCTCCGCCAACTCTTGAAACGGAAATCCCTGGATTAATCGCTGGTCTTACACCAGAGTTAAACAAATCAGTTTCTAAGAATATTTGGCCGTCTGTTATAGAGATAACGTTGGTTGGCACAAAAGCTGAAACGTCTCCTGCTTGGGTTTCGATAATTGGCAAGGCTGTTAATGAGCCTGTTTTACCTTTCACTTTTCCATTGGTTGCTTTTTCAACATAATCTGCATTTACCCTAGCAGCTCTTTCTAATAGTCTTGAGTGAAGATAAAACACATCTCCAGGATAAGCTTCTCTTCCTGGAGGTCTTTTTAGAAGAAGTGAAACTTGTCTATAAGCTACAGCTTGTTTTGACAGATCGTCATAAACAATTAAAGCATCTTCACCTTTATCTCGAAAGTATTCGCCCATAGAGCAACCAGAATAAGCTGATAAATATTGCATAGGGGCCGGATCTGAAGCAGAAGCAGAAACAATAATAGTGTGTTCAAGCGCGCCATGTTCTTCTAGCTTTTTCACCACATTGACAACCGTAGATTGTTTTTGGCCAATCGCAACATAGATACACTTAATACCAGTGCCTTTTTGATTAATAATGGCATCAATCGCAACTGCTGTTTTACCTGTCTGCCTGTCTCCAATAATCAACTCTCTTTGCCCTCGTCCAATTGGCACCATTGCGTCAACTGCTTTAAGCCCAATTTGAACCGGTTGATCCACTGATTGCCTTGCGATCACCCCAGGGGCAACCACTTCAACAGGGGCTGTTTCTGTTGTTTTAATTTCGCCTTTTCCATCGATCGGCGCGCCTAGTGCATCAACAACTCTTCCAAGTAAGGCTTCTCCCACTGGAACTTCTAAAATTCTACCTGTACATACAGCTTTTTGACCTTCAATAAGGTCAAGGTAATCACCCAGTACTACCGCGCCAACAGAGTCTTGTTCTAAGTTAAGGGCTAGCCCAAGAGTGCCGTTTTCAAATTCAATAAGCTCGCCGTACATAACGTCGCCCATGCCATGGATTCTGACAATACCGTCAGACACGCTGACGATAATGCCTTCATTTTTTCTTTCTGCTGAAAGATCAAGACCTGCAATCTTCTCTTTGAGGACGCTGGATATTTCTGATGGATTTAATTGACTCATTTTTTTACCTTAAAAATTTAATTGGTTGACTAATTTTTTGACTTTGCCGCGAATGGAGAGATCTAGTGTTTCGTCTCCAATTTTTATTGAAAGCCCACCCATAATGGATGAGTCTTCTACAAATTCTATGCTAGACCCCTCACCATAAGAGGTGGAAAGTTTTTGCATGATTATTTTTTTATTATCTGATGATGGCAGGCTTGCCACATTCACAACTATGGAGCTTGTTTTATTGTGTTCTTCTAAGAGCTCTTGATAGCTTATGAAGATTCTATTTATAAGATTGAGCCTTTTGTTTTCTGCTAGCAGTTCGATTGTATTGATAGTAATTTCACTCAAATCATCTTTGCATAACCCAATTATGGTTTGGGCAATTTTATTCTTTGAGAGCTCTGGATCTTCTATTAAAGATGAGACCTCTGTGGTTTGCGAGATAGAGGATAATATTGACAACTGGGCAGCCACCTCATGGTGCTGGCCAATATCTAGAGCTGCTGTAAACACAGCTTTAGCATAAGGTCGAGCAAGTGGTGACAGTTCAATCATTTTTTATAACTCAGATGCTGCTTTAGCAAGAAGCTCTTGGTGTTTATCAGTGTTAATTTCATCGCCTAGAATTTTTTCTGAGGTTTCAATAATCAAAGCTGACATTTTTTGCCTTAACTCTTCCTTGGCTTTGTTCACATCATTTTCAATTGTTTTAGAAGCAGAAGTCAGTATCTTCTCGGCTTCAACGTCGGCCTTTGCAGTTGCATCACTAACAATTTGTGATGCTCTGGCATTGGCTTTTTCTAAAAGCTGTGCTGCCTCAGCTTTTGCTTTATTCATCTCTTGATCGAAAGCTAGTTGAGCTTCTTCTAGAGAATCATCAGCTTTTTTGGCAGCCTCTAGACCATCAGCAATACGCTTTTCTCTCTCTTCCATGATCGCAATGATGGGG
>Ga0307995_1002632_pt1 | contig 10358 bp, 7 predicted proteins | sample EllFjometagen262_FD_203132 | JGI IMG/M metagenome (GOLD analysis project Ga0307995, IMG submission 203132) | Marine microbial communities from Ellis Fjord, Antarctic Ocean - #262 | ecosystem: Environmental > Aquatic > Marine > Unclassified | place: Southern Ocean | collected 2014-11-02
TGTGAATACAGTCTCTGCAAGACTATCTGTAGCTCCAATGCCTGTGAATGTCGTGTTTCCGGGCACGTTTATCTTATAAGAGTTGTTTATAATAAACTTACCTGCTACTGTATTTACTCTAATAGGAGTAGAATTGTTAGGGTTGGCATAAGCAGCAAAAACAGCATTTTGAGGTACGCGGTACTGCGGAAGTGAAACAAAGAAAGGTTTTAAGCCTCCTCTCTGGTTCAGTAAAAAATTATAAATTGGTTCAAAGTCTTCGCGAGTCAGTGGATTATATGCTATAGCTAACGACCAGTGTTGTCCAGAAACAGCACGAGCTACAACTCTTCCTGAGTTGGTGCGTGTCTTCATAATCTTAGAATTAGAAGTTAATTGCACACTCTTATAGCCCGGACCATTAGTTCCAGTAGTCTGTCCCGCGTTGCCGATAGGATTATTCGGATCAGGTAGTATTGTTTGATATGCTATACTCATTGTTGGTATGCCTCCTCACGTACGCCTTCTAAAAAGAACTCGCCGTGCTCATTTGCCGCTTCTCTAATCATTCTTATTATTTGTCCTTTTTGTGCTATTAGTACATCTTCAACACCTGAAGCATCTATTGCTTGAATATTGAAACTTACGTTTGTGCTTCCGCCCATGCCTTGTCCAGAAGGTATAATACTTCCTGCGGTATCCGGCATAAATACTTCCGGTCCTTGCTCTCCTACAATGTAACCACCTCCTGCTCTGTTATTATATCCTGCGAAAGCTGGAGTAGGTTTAAAGTTTGTAGCTCCTGTTCCTTGTCCTGAAGATCCTCGCATATACGCAAGTTCTCCGCCTGCATTATTAGCTTTTCCGAGATCTACAGTATTAGTCCTTTCTCCCATAGACACGGAGGAAGGAGGTGACGCGGCCGATGTTGGCGTACTACCTCCTTTATAACTAGTACTTGCAACAATCGCAGCTTGTGCAACTCCTAAGCCTATAACCCACGGAGTCATAGCTGCGGCCATGCCACTCCCTACCATTTTTGGGTCTGCCCATAAGTTCATAACACCTGCTGCTGTTGATATTGCTATCGTTGCAAGTGAGATTGCTTTATTTACATTAAAGGCCTTTTTAGCCATAGCTTCCTTTTTCTTTTCCAAGGCAGCCATTTTAGCTATGCTTTCTTTTGACTTACCATCACGTTTTTTCTCTGCGGCGATTTCTTGATCAATCCCTGCAATTTTTCCATTACTACTAGCGGCCAAAGCACTACCGAGCATTTGCACGGCTTGTCCAGCCACTTGGAGTTTTGCCCCCATCTCTATGCTAGATACTACAGATTCCTGCTGCGTCTTAGAGAGCTCGGACCATCCCGGTCTCTCGGCTACTTCCGCTACAGCATCCCCCATCTTAAGGAAAGCTGTTGTAATTGCCGCAGCTCCTTGAAGCATCCCAGATACCAACTCGCCCTCAACCCCTAAAGCTGCTAGAGAATCTAACATTGGGTCAAGTAAAGCTTTCTGTGCTGCGAATGTGGCTACTGCGGCACTTGTTTTATTTAAACCCGCTGTCACAGCTTCAAACCCGCCATTAGCCCCAAAATTAGTTATACGATCACCTGTAGAGGCTCCAGAACCTGCGGCTCCTGTAGCGGCAGATCTAGAACCTTCTTGTAAGTCAGATCCTTCTGCGGTTAATCCCTTATCCTTAGTAGTAGCATCAGAGACTACTGCCCGCATTTGTGCCTCTGCAACCTGCGGGATCTGTGCTAGTATAGTGTCATATATTGCTGTAAGCTCTCCCGCTTTAATTGTCTTATCTTCGACTTCTATAATCCTTGCTCGTTCTTTTTGTAGCTTTGTTTGTGCGGTTAAAAGCTGAAACTCTAAATTAATTGCAAGCAGTTTACTTGACATTTCTTGATAAACTGATCTTCTTTTTTCTTCTAATTGTTGTTTAAATAGTCTTTCGGTTTCTATAGGCTTAACTTCACCACCTCTCACCCGACTAGATAGTTTCAGATCAATTTCTTGTTGCTTATGCTTATTTGCAGTAATCTGCATCTCAGCCGCTGATATCTTAGTAGCCATCTCTAGCATCTTCTTCGCGTGCCCTATTCTTTCTATGTCTACTCGTAAAAGATTTTCTACACTTTCAGTAGATTTTAGCTCCAAATTTGCTTGTTCTTGGATTATTTCTGCAATTCTATCTTTTTTCTCTTCTTGAAGAAGTAAGGTATTATAAGTGGCTAATTCAGCAGCTAGTGCTGTTTCTTTAGAATCGATTATCGCTTGCTCATAAACAATCATAGCCTCCATAGCAGCTGCATTACCTTTAACAAACTTATTTATCTTTTTAGCTTGTATAGCATAGCCTTTCTGCAATTGTTTCTGCTCTATCATTATAGCTTTTTGTTCATTAAGATGTACGATAAGGTTCTTAGATATTGTTTCATAAGCTGAGTTGTCTTTACCGGAAAAAGTCGTAGTCAGATTATCTCCTCCAGTTGTCTTTTGATCAAAATCTCGCAGAATCTTTTTTGCTTGAGGAGCTTGAGCCATAAAGGCTTCTAGACCCATTCGATTGCCTAGCGAGTTTTTATCTTTATCTATTCCAAGGGAAGCATCTAGCTCGTTGTTAAAGGCTTGGAAAGCATCGAATGTTTTATCAAAAGCATGCGCCCCAGTTCTTCCTAACTCACCTACTTCTTTTCTGTAGTTAGCCCAAGTTGCTGCACCATTATCTACAGCGGTTATTACCTCCCTACTTGTACCTAGTATGTTGGCTAGTGCGTCGTCTAAATTAGCGCCAGTATATCCAGCCTCTAGCAGAGATACTTTCAATTCTTTAAGTGCTGCAACCTCACCTTCCATAGTTCTAGTAAGCTCGACACTTGAGGCTATACGACTAAGAGCCCTGTTAATTATAATAGTGGCATTGACTTTGTCTACTAGCTCGCTCTTTGCAAGAATACCTTCAACTTTTACTGCTGCCTCTTCTGCCAGTGTTATTGCCTCGTTAACCATACTAGTACCAAATGTACCTATATCTGCTCTCTGAGCATTGCTTACACGTCTGCCTTCTTTATTTCGTTGTGCTTCTGCTTTTTTATCTCTACGTAGCTTTTCATCTGCGAGAATCTTGGTCCTCATGGCGTTCTGCAGTTCCTCATTACTTTGATCCCGCACTGCCTGTTGCATAGTTTTCAGAGCTGTTATAACCTGCTCAATAATGCCTGTTTTAGCTCTCAATACCATCATAAATCTTTCTGATGCGTCTGCGGTCTGATTTAAACTTTTAGCTAGCTGCCTACCGATACCATCAAAACTTTCAAAACTCTTTGTGGCCTTATCTGTAGCTATTGAAACAGCGCTCTGCTTCGGGAGAAAACTCTCGATAATAGGGGATAGTATAGAATAAGCCATGGCTAACTGGCCAACAAAAGGTATGGCTCTTAGAAAGGCAGTACCAAACAATTTTGCACTATTACCTGCGACTCCAAACCCTATGCTTAATTTGTTTAGCGCACCCGTAGCTTTTCCTATATCTTTTACCTGTTTACCTGTAGAAGCTGCTGCTATTTTAAATCCTTGCAAAGGGTTAGCGTTATCCATCATTTTAAAGGCAGCGGCAGTTTTTCGAGACGTGGTACTTGTACCTTTTGCACGGATACCTTGGTCACCAATGTTACTTTCCTGATTTTTAACCCTGTTAAGGGCAATTAGCTCAGCCTTTAGCTGTTGAATCTTCTTCAGCTCAAAATCCTTTTGGGCTATATCCTTTAAATGGTAGTTAGTGTTTGCGTTATGATGCTTCTTTATATTACGTTGTCGTGACTTTTCAGCATTTTGTAGTTTCTTTATTGCGTCCTTTAAACCTGCAGAGCTTGCAGTACCTTTTCGTAAACCTGCTTCGAAAGTTGTCAAACCCTTTGGTGCGAATTGGAAAGAAGATACTTTTTTAGCAGAATTTTTAAAAGCCGTCTCAGTTTTAGCAGTTAGGCGAACAACTTGACTATGGGCATGAGTTGCCATAGCAGTGGCTGCAGCGGCGGAGGCATTAATTGCTGGCGTGATTTGTTTTATTAAAACGCTGGCAAACATAGCTATAGCTGCACCTAGAGCCCACTTACTTCTAGAGAAGAAGTTAACAAAAGGCTCTACAACAACATTCAAAAGGTTAATCATAGTATTTGAAAGATCAGTGAAAGTAGCAGAAAGCTTATCATAGGGATTTACATCAACTGAGTCTGCTAAGGCCCCGAACTTCTTCAAGCCTTGTTCATTAGTAGCATTTAGAAATGCCATACGTCTTTCGTACTGACTAAGATCAGTTGCGGATTTATTTAAGGTAATAGCATAAGCCTCGGTTGCATCATCAAGACGAACCATGATACCTAATTCATCAAGAATTTCTGGCTCTAACTTAGCAGTACCTCTAACAAGACGATCCATAGCGTCTGTCATATCTCGCCCTAATGCTATAGAAGCACCTTTGGCGACTTTTGTTAATGAAGCTAATTGCTCTGTAGAGAACCCGCTACTCACAGCCAAAGCTACAGAACGCATAGAGGCTTCGGTAGAAATAGCCGCGCCTGTTATATCTCTTAGTCCTTGGGCTACATGCTTTAAATTAGCGCCAGCTGCGTTACCTACTCTTAACAGTCCCTCTTCTAGGATGCGTAAGGAAGCCGCCTTGGATAGTGCTCCAAAGAGTGCTGTAAGTGCGAATACGTTTGCTGCAAGAGTTGCATAAGCAGGAACAAGACCACCGGTGATTCCAGTGGTCATTTTTGAGAAAGCTTTGGTGCTGTTCATCCCTGCTTGGGCAACACCTTTATTTTTCTTACTGTAATTATCAGCAGCACCAGTTAGGTCTTTAGTACCTTTCGCCGTTTTTTTCGCCTGCTTCTCTATTTTTGAAAGAGAACCATCTTCATTAACTTTGTAGGTTACTGTAATTGTCTTTGCCACTAGTGTTTTCTCTTTAGCTTATCTCTCTCCTTTTTCATTGAGTCTTGAGAGTCTTTGATAGCTCTTGATTCTAACCAAGTTAAAATCTCTAAAAATAATTCAGTATCTTCTACTTCTTCTATTTCCATATATATTGGTAGGTTTGTGAAGTCTTTACCCATGTACCCAATATCAGGAACTATCCTGTCTCCTAAAGCATAAAAAATGCGTAAAGCTGTTATTACAATTTCAGGAAAATCCTCCCATTCCGGTGGAATCTCCTCTTCAACAGGCTCTTTATCCATCTGTTCACACATTTTCAAGTAACGCTCTCGCGTCATTTTTGCATCACTGTTCTTGAAGTACTTTTCTAGGCGCAGGAACAGATTTTCCCTTTGGTTTAGTACGAAAGTTATCTAAATCAAAGACTACCTCATTGAGCCATGTATCAAATTCGCTAGAAGAAGTTACAAGAGTTTCAGCATTATCGTCTGAGTACTCCAACTCTTGATCAGGGTCTTTACCATCAATATCTATAAGTATTAAAGTTTCGAGATGTGCAAGAGTTAATCCTTTCCAACCCTTAACTACTCCATGTGTAAACTCTACGACAAATTTATCTTCATCCAGAGTCTCTATTGCTTGTCGTGTTTTACGATCGTACTTAGTAGTAGTACATTTCTTACGAAGTCCATTTAACTCTTTACGAGATAGGTTGGCTACTTCTACTTCAAAACCCGTTAAACCGGGAAAGTCAATCCAAACTGATTTGGTATCGACCATTAATTTTTTTAATTCCATTCTTTTATTCCTTATTAAGTGTGTGTATGAGTTATATATGATCTGCTTGTTGATGTTCCATCACCCAGATCAGTAGGGTTGTCATTCATTTTCCAGTCATAAGACTGCGTAAATACATCTGCAACGTTGTTTCTATTTGTAAAGCTACAGTTTAATAAATTAAACTGAAAACCTTGCGTTGCGGACTCTCCTGCTTTAATTACGATAGGTACTCCTGTTTTCCAAGATTGCACATCGCTGTTAAAATTGCTAAGAACGTACTGCCCTACAGAGCCAGACAGTATTCTTTTTTGTAGAGTAAAACTAGAGGGGTACATAGATGTGTCTGCGTTAGTAACATCTAGTGCATCGTTGACAGTTTCGTATGGATTCCATTTTATATCATTTTGGAGTTCCACAGAGCAATTGTACACCCCCTGACTAAGAGATGTACCATCTATAGATACTGTTAAGTAGTCTATACGTTGAGGAGTTCTTGTGCCGCGAGTTGAACTTGCAGTTAAAGATGCTCCTCTTGTTAGCTGTGTTGCTTGGCCAGATACTGTTAACTTGAGGTTCTCTAGTTTCTCAATTAGGAATGTCCCATTAGTTATAACACAGTTTTCTAGCATATAAATATCATTTGGTAGTTTTATGTATAAAGTAAAAGTATTTAGTGTATTAGTACCAGTCTTGTAATCTACCAACAAATTAAAGATTGTATCTAAAGTACTCTGCGTAAGTGCAGGTATAGTAAACTCAAAGTCAGCAGGATTAGCCTTTTTTATATTAGATGCATCGTGCATCTTATGTTGCTCATGTAACGTCTTTTGAGGGTACGTCTTATCCGTAAAAGTTTGACTAAAACTTATGTCACTGGTTACGTCTAATCTAACTGCAGAAGCACTACCTACTACTACATAGACTTCCGCCTGTTTTAAAAAACTATAAGTAGCCATTTTTCTCCGCATAGCAAAAGGGACTCAGAAAGAGCCCCTTTACTTTTCTTATTACATAGTATAGTCGAATCGACCAAAAATGTCAAGAACTTTTTTTACGCACCTTTATATATAATGGAAATCTCATCAGCCGTTTCAATGTTACTTGGTAAAGCGTGGAAAGTAACTTCCACAGATATAACATCATCTATAGCGTGAGTTGGTAGCTCTAAGTGACACTTTTCCATGCTTAACTGCACGAAAGGAGCTGTCTCTCCGCCTACATTGAAGGTAAGGTCAAATACATTAGTAATAGTATTAAGATCAGAAGAAATATTATCAAATAACTCTGCACTTGAATCGTCTTCCGCATTTAGATAACAAGTAAAGCTACCTCCTACAGTACGAGTTCCAGTTACAGCTCCTAAAGGCTGATTAATTACACCAAGAGTTTCAGGCGTTAAATATGTCATATTGTTAGAGATATTAATGCTTCCGCCCGTAAGTACTAAGTTATAAGATGAAGGATGTGGAGATCCCATTGCATTTACAACCCCTAGATTTGTTATACGGTTACGTATAAAGTTACTAGTTGATTCTATTCCTTCATTAATAGTTGGAGTTATTATACCAGTAGTGGCAAGTCCTGCCGCTGAAACCGCTGTGCCTGTAATATCTGTTAGTTTCTTACCTGTGCCAGACCAAGCGATTGTAGTAATTCCATCAATATCAAAGTCTAGTGCGGCTTCATTAACAACACAACCTGTGATTTGATAGGTAGTCTTTGTTCCGGAACCTGCTCCGCCCATTACGAAATATATATCTACTTCGCCTAAAGTGGTCTTGTTTGAACCTGCAAAGCTAATGTCTAGATCTGTAGCATCACTGGTACAGTTTACAAAATCACCTGCAGACCATGTACCGGCACCAACTAATTGTGCCCATAGAACTTCTTCTACTGCGTGTTGATCATTTGCAGTAGCACTTGCTGGGTATACTCCAGACGCTGCTGTTCCTAAAGTACCGCCTGCTGACGCAAAAGGACGAGCATAAGTAGAAAAACTCCACTCTGCAGGTGCAAACGAATCGTTGAACATTTGGCGTCCACGACGACTGTTTCCAGACGCATCGGACATTTCGCTCAAAGTAATCTCTGAACTGTTTGTGGATTGAGAAAAAGAGAATCCATCAAGTACAGGTATTTCCCAAACTTGGGTACCTTTATTGATGAATACTCTGGTATCTCTGCTAAAATATAATGTATCAGCCATAGTAAATCTCCTATGTTATCTTGAAAAGGCTAGGACGTGAACTTTTGCTCGTGCCTGCATTTTCTAATATCGAACCTCAATGAGCATCTCTGCGACACCTAGCGGTTCAAGTACACCTTCGTCGGTATCAATACTAACGATTGTGATTTGTTGTGTATATTGATCTGCGTTATTGCGATCTTTATACGTTAATCTTGAGTTATCTTCTATTACTGTTTCTACATCTTCTAATAACTCATCTAGTGCTGTGACAGCGTCTTCGTCTTTTACATAACAACGTAGTGTAACTGACAAAAACCTATCCTTGTGTCCTCCGCCCTGATACTCTCGTGTTTCAGATCCGGCATTAAGATGAATTGCAGGAAATTCTTCAATCTCATCCCAAAACTTTAACCGTGGCGAAACGTTTTCATTTACGTTAGAACGATACTCGCCTGCGCCATTTATATCCTTTAGCTTATTTACAAGACCCTCTATGATACCAAGTCTTCTCGTTGTAAAACTTCTTACTGCCATCATAGTCTCCTAGTATAGAACCTTCCGATTGCCATTTGGGCGGCTATTTCTCGAATGGATCCGTCAATTAATGTTCTTGGATCTCGCTCAGCAGACCCCTGTGCATAGCCCATTTCAAATGTTTGATAAGGCCGCTTTTGATAAGTATATCCAAAACTAGGGAATCCTTGGGGCGTTTTATTTACATCAGCAACAAACACCGATTCAGCGAATCTACCTGTTCGATTTACAAGAGCTGGTTCATCCATATTCTTTCGTATAGTATCAGGTAACTGTTTATTAATCAATGCTACCATAGCTAACGGACTGAACTGTGCTCCCTTACTTATTGCACCTTTTGTTTTCTTCGCTTTAGTAAGGTTAATTTTGCGTACTGCCACCGATGCAATAGCCATGGTGGATTTTTTAGCTCTAACCTTAGCCTTAGAGACTACAGGTTTTCTTGTTTTTTTCTTGCGTAGCTTAGGCTTTTTAACCTTTACATTTTTTATGCCTTCAAAAGGATTCAGTAATTTTACTGCACTTTCGTCCATCTTCATATCTAACATAGACGAAGAACCTTGTAAATTAAGAATACTATCTTGGTTATCTAGTAGGTTTATCGCATTTGTTAATTGCTTGTCAAAATCTTCCCTTTGTTTAGCAGATAGAAAGCCTTGTTGTTGGTTATCAACTCGAGACTGCATTCTAAAGTAGTACTCACCTGTTTTATCATTTCGTTCAATCTCTAGGTCCAGTCCTAGTTTTTTTAAGTCTCTATTTAATATCTTTCTATCAACACGTCTAGGGTATTCATCATTAAAGGCAGCATCCATAGCAGCTTGTAGTCTTGATTCCAGAACTTCAAAACCTTTGTCGTGTCCAGCTTCTGAAAGATGACTAAACTTGCTAACTTCCGCATTGCCCATTACCATTTCATTGTTTGAAAGTTTAAATTCTTTATTGCGATTTCCATCCTTGTCGCGGAATTTCTCTTTATTAGCCTTCCTTGTTGTAAGAAGTTTTTCTCCTAGATTGGATACTTTCTCAGTTAAGTCTTTTGCGAAAGCATCCATGAGTTTTGTATACTGTCTTCTTAATGCCTGAAAGTTATTATACGGATTCCCTTTCGTACTTCTAGGATTAATCTCGGTCTGTAGAGTTACCATCATAAAGTGTTGATTACCTGACATCTCCATAGCGTGGTTTCTGTGGGTCAGACCACTTTTATACTTCGCCCTAAGTGTCGTTAGCATAGTATCAGTTCTGTTTTTTATCCAATTACTTAACTCTGTTCCGTCATTTAGTAAGTGCCCTAGGTCTCTAAACTCAAATTCTTGTTTTAATGATCCTCTTAGCTCTTTAGGAGAGTAGTAAAAAGTATTTTGAGCAACCTCAGCATCATATCTTTGAAATTCTCCACTTTTGCTCATCTCTTTCTTTAGCTTGCCTAGAAACGATGTAAGTTTACCTCTAGACACTTAGAAGTTCTTATAAAGATCCAAGACCCTTTTAATATGGTCTGGGAACGCTACGTTATTACGTTGGCTAGAAGAAGTATTGTTTTGTATACTTGCGCCCTGCATAGTTTGACGAGCTTTGTGCTCATCTTTATGGTAATAAGTAATTAAATCACTTACTGCTAGCTGTAGGTCTGTGGGGCAAGTTGTATAGCCTGCTGTATATACGACTTCTACAGCGCCCGGCCCCATAGGGAAAGGAGTGTAGCCATTTGCACCGTTAGATCTAAAGATACTGTCAGTTCCAAGGTCTACATAATAGTCAACATTAACAACTAATGTTTTGTATGCCTCCGCTATACCCGTGCGCTCTTTCACAGAGACTACGGTGAGTAGCGGGCTTTCAGACAATTGGATAGAAGTAACACTATAGTGGTTATTAAAGTATTCTGTTTTATTTGTAGTTTTGTAGTCTACAAATGTATT
>Ga0307995_1002634_pt1 | contig 10354 bp, 10 predicted proteins | sample EllFjometagen262_FD_203132 | JGI IMG/M metagenome (GOLD analysis project Ga0307995, IMG submission 203132) | Marine microbial communities from Ellis Fjord, Antarctic Ocean - #262 | ecosystem: Environmental > Aquatic > Marine > Unclassified | place: Southern Ocean | collected 2014-11-02
CTGCTATGGACACTCGTGATTTCGATGTGGAAACCGAAGCGCTAGATGTGATTTGGGAAGACTCTGCAGGATTCGCCGAAAAGGCTCAAGCATTACTCGAGGGAGCTAATACTTTTGCGGAAGTAGCTGCCGGCGGTGACATGGCTGCGACTTTAGGTGCGTTCCGAGGGCTCGGTGGTAGTTGTGGAAACTGTCACGATGACTTCAGAGTAGACAACGACTAACTAGTTTCATTGTAGGAAATTAAAAAGGCAGCCTAGGCTGCCTTTTTAATTTCCTACTCGTTAACTGAGGTTATTCAGATTGGTTGTGCCGCGTAAAAAATGCCGCTAGCGCGTCTCTGTCTTCATCGCTGATCTTGCTGGTATTGTGTTCGATAACATCGTTCATGTCGCCGCCAGCAAAGTCACCATCAGGTTTCAAACCGATAAAGAGAAAGATATCAAAATTATTTGTGGTCCACTCACTTAGCGCTTCTGCATTTATTGCCTCAATGACTTCCTCGCCCAAAGTCGCACCTGCAAATTCTCTACTAGCGTCGAGAATCCCTACTGCATTTCTTGGCGTATGGCACTCACCACAATGTCCAAGATTGCGCGCAAGATAGGCCCCACGTGCAACTAATTTGTCATCGAAGCTTTCGGCATCAGCTTCGCTCATGTCTGCCAATAAGTTCCACCCGGCCATGGCCCAGCGGTTTAACCAGATCGGCGTTTGGGCTTTTGGGACCACATTGTTTTGCGGCTCTAGACTCATAAGGTAGGAACCGATATCCAGCACATCTTCGTCGCGTAGACCTGCATAGGCGCGATACGGGAATGCCGGATAGTAAAAGCTACCGCCAGGCTTACGACCGTGCTGTAAAGCGAGCAGAAAATCCTTCGCTTGCCAACTGCCAATCCCGGTCTCCATATCAGGAGTGATATTTGGCGCATAGAACGTACCAAAATCTGACTCTAATGCGAGACCTCCGACAAACGATTCCGCCTCATCTTCGCCGCGGTGGCAGCTAATACAGCCTCCGGCTATCACTAGATATTTGCCGCGCTCGATAGCCTCTTCAGAGTCAGACAATGCAGCGGAACCGGAGACAGAAGGTGGCAGGAATAACAGCAAAGCCATCAAAATCAGTACGCAGAAACTACCAATAAGAAATAGTTTTACCTTCGATTGAGCCAACTGCGCCATTTCTTCAACCTCGTTTTAGCGTTCTAGAAATCTAGCCCGCATAGGTAGTCTAATCAATTCTCGCGACTTCTATGCTACTAGACAAGCTCGGTTAACTGTTCTTTACGAAAAGTCTCAATCGAATCCATGTCGTTATTTTTTACTTTGTTAGCCCAATCAGGGTTCGCTATCAAAGCGCGACCCACGGCGATCAGGTCAAACTCATCGGCTTGCATGCGGCTGAGTAGCTCATCGATCCCTGCCACTTCCGCAGAACCATCACTATAGGTCGCAACGAATTCTTCACTTAGACCAACACTACCCACACTGATTGTTGGCTTAGCTGTTATCTTCTTAACCCAGCCTGCTAGGTTTAGCGAAGAGCCATCGAATTCCGGCTCCCAAAATCGTCTCGTGCTGCAATGGAAAATATCTACGCCCGCATCGCAGAGGGGGCTGAGAAATTGCTCCAGCTCATCCGCCGTGTGTGCCAGTTTCGATTCGAAATCCTGTTGTTTCCATTGCGAGAAGCGCAAAATAACAGGAAAGTCGTCGCCTACTTCTCCGCGTATCGCCTGCATAATCTCAACCGCGAATCGTGTTCGATTTTCAACAGAGCCTCCGTACTTATCATTTCTTTGATTAGTGCCTTCCCAAAAGAAATTATCGATCAGATAGCCATGTGCTCCGTGTAATTCGATGGCATCGAATCCAAGACGAACGGCGTCGGATGCAGCTTGGGCATAAGCTGCAACCAGTTCATCGATCTCGGTCGTGGAAAGTGGCTCTAGTACTTTTTTATCTGGCCCTAACAGTCCCGAAGGTGTCGCTGAGGCATAGTCTGGATAGGGCCCTTCGCCTGGTTTACGAATCGAGCCTACGTGCCACAACTGTGGTGCTATCTTGCCGCCTGCAGCATGGACAGCCTTAACCACTTTTTCCCAACCTTCTAAGGCTTCGCCGTGGAAACAAGGTATTTGCACACCTGATGAAGCGGCCCTGTGATTGACGGTTGTGCCTTCAGTAATGATTAGTCCGACACCGCCTTCGGCACGCTTTCTGTAATATTCTTCGACATTGGTATCGGGTATACCATTTGGGGAGAACTGTCTCGTCATAGGCGCCATGATAATGCGATTGGGTAATTGTAGCTTCGGGTGATTGAACGGCTCAAAGAGTACATCTGAATTCATTGTCTATCCTGTTAATTTGTTTGCCAAATGAATGGCGTGCATTCTATTGCTTGGATTTGTGTCTGTCGACTTATCAAATCGTATCAGTACCTACGGGGCCCAAGCAGCACGTGTCGCAGCGCGCCTGAGGATATCGCGATTCTCATCAGTTGCAGCGGGCTCTGACTCACCGAAAATTGCACGAATCCAATGACCGTCGGTTGGGTTTGGAAAAAGGATATAGTCGCGACCATAACGCTCTTTGTCCTGCTCCATAAGATTCATGCGCTGATCTACATCAGTGGAGTAATAGCGACGCGCAAAGTCATTAAGATTGTCGCCTAACAGCGCGACCACTTCATAGTCCTCTCTTATCTGCTGCTGCACTAGTTCCTTGTTGGAACTCTCTCGCAAGACTCGCACATGCGACGTGTCTACGAGAGGAAAGCCAACGGCGTTTAAGTTTTCAATCGCCAGCTGTACTGTGGTCTCACCCTGATCACGGTTGGTCACATAGAAAATTTCAACTGAATTGCTCACGCAGAAATTCAGGAACTCCAATGCCCCCGGACTTGCGACTGCGCGATTCTCCTCGATCCAACGATCCCAGGACGCATCGTCGAAAAAGTCTTGTCCCTGAGTGATGAGGTAGCCCCAGTAGTCATTCGCCAGTAACAAGGTTTCATCGACATCACTAATTACTGCAAGTGGCAGAGAGTCGTCTTGTTTCTGCGCCAAAGCAATCTCGACGCGCAGGCGAGCGATATTGAAGCCTTGGTGATAGAGCGCGCGAAATTCGGCGGCGGTCTGTTTCCATGCCATCGCCATCAGTAGATTATTCTCGATGTCCCCATCGTTGCGGGTTGCGTTCTGTCCTAGCGCCGGCATCGCTGCAGCCAACGCCATGGAAATCGCCAGAGTCTTTACTAGTACTTTTACTGTCTCGTGCATGAGTAAATCCTAAAAGGTGTATCGCTATAAATTGTACAAGCTAGCCTGTACTATAGACGTTTGGGTTGTTAATCAATCCTAATTCAATTTCGCTGACAACAATACTTCATAACAACTTATTGCGATAGTAAGGCAATATCCGAGGAATAGATGATGGGACCAATAAAAAGCTCAATACGCTTCTCTCAATTTGCGGCGGCGATTGTTCTGACCTGTTTCAGTGCAGTAGCGTCGGCTCAATCCTATCGTGTACTGCTTTCAAACGATGATGGAATAGAATCGCCACGCCTACATGCTTTGCATGCAGCTCTTTCACAACTTGAAGGTGTAGAAATAGTTGTCAGTGCTCCGAACGTGAATCAGTCAGGCTCCAGTCAATCCTCAATAGGCTCTATAACAGTCGACAACTTTGAGCTAGATGGCCGCTTCTTCGGCTACGCCGTTCACGGCAGGCCGGCCGATGCGGTCCGCTTCGGCATAAAGGAGCTGGGAAAAGATCAACCCTTTGATATCGTCGTGTCTGGCATTAATCGCGGCGCAAACGTTGGGAACGTTTCACATCTATCTGGAACGGTGGGGGCAGCAATGGAGGGCTTGTATCACGGACTTCCAGCAATCGCCGTCTCGGAAGACCCCAATAGCGAAAATACCGCCATCACTGGAAAGTTTGCTGCCGACCTAGTCGATCGATATCGCAAACTCGGTGCGCCGAGTGGCACGATGATTTCTATCAACGTCCCCGCCGGACCCCTGAAGGGGGTAGCCGTAAGACCAATGGGAGATTCTTACCTGGGTACCGCTCGTTATGCTCCTACTGTAAGAGACTCCATGACCACAGACTATGAGAGTGTACGAATAATTGTCGAGTCCGAAGACCCTACAACCGACACCTATGCCTACCAACAGGGGTATATATCGGTAACGCCGCTTAAATTCGATTGGACCGACTTCGAAATGCTCGATGAAGTAGCATCATGGAACCTACAGATAGACTAATCCGGATAGCCTATTAAACGGTGCAGGGGAAGGTATTGCTAGAGTTTGAACACATTATTCAGGTCAACGATCTGACAGAAGACGACTTGCCAGTTCTCACGCGAACCCAGCTCTGGGAAGGCTTGCTGCTGCGTGCCAGGCGCCCAGACACATTCAACAGTAGTTTGAAGGTCACAAACAAAGAGTATGCCGAGGATGAGTTCGAGAGAATCATCGAGGTAGGAGAGCACAAATTTCACGAGCGGGTGATGCTCTATCCGGACGAGAGAATTCATACTCAGACCCTGGAAGAGTATGACCAGATAGACGCGGAGAGTGTCACTCACCTAGAAGAGCCAGAACAAGGCTACCTGTTTGTACGCTTCAGCTACCGGCGCGAACTGGAGGAAGACGGCTCTGTTGATGTTGGAGAGCACTTGAAATCTGCCTATCTACAGACCGATCGTGATGCCATCGCGCTGATCCGCTCGCTTGCCGAAAGCGGCGTATTCGGCCAATCCATTAATTAGGGACTTCTTCCCCCCTCCCTGCGCGCTAAAGCGGCCCATGTTCTGCATCAAATGCAGGCCGCAAGCTATCCTCCTTTGATATACAAGGCGGTATTGGTTTATTCTCTAAGGCCGTCTCAATAAACCGCTGCCCCTAGGGGTAGGAGAAAACAACAATGAAAGCACTCCTGCAGCTAGCACTGATAGCGCTCACCCTCTCTACCGGCACGCTCTGTTTTGCGGATCGCCAGGAGAGCGATGACGAGCAGCATATCGATGATCCTCGCGTTCAACACCGAAACTATGAATTCCCGGGCACTGGCGAATCGATTCCCTATGCCGTCTTCGTTCCTTCAAGCTATGACAGCAGCCAAGGCGCCCCACTGATTATTTCCCTGCATGGCTTGGGCAGGAGCCACGACTGGCTGATGGGATATCACGGATTATTGGACCAAGCTGAAGCGAATGGCTATATCGTCGTCACGCCACTCGGCTATATTCGCCGTGGCTGGTACGGCTCCAGAGAGCTCGATGACATGCAGGATGCCCAGCGCAGCGAACAAGATGTCATGAACGTCTTACAGTTGATACGCGACGAATTCAGTGTCGATTCAGACAGAATTTACCTATGGGGCCATTCCATGGGTGGTGCGGGCACCTATCATATTGCGGCTAAGTATCCGGATATTTTCGCCGGCTTGGGCGTGGCGGCGCCCGCACCCGAGGCGGATGCGCCGATGAATAGTATTCTGAATAACATCAAACATCTGCCCATTTTCGTTCTGCAGGGCGACGAAGACACCGCCGTGCCTGTAGAGCGCACCCGTGCCTGGGTGGCGAAAATGCAGGAGCTAGGAATGCAGCATGTCTATGTCGAAATTCCCGGAGGTGATCATTCGTTGCTCATCTCTCAGGACGCAGTGAACATGCAGAAGTTTGTCGACTTCTTCAACATAGTTCGCAAACAATATTGATCGTATCCGGATTACAGACATGATATCAAAAGCTTTACTTACAATTGCCTGTGCATTCTTATTGTTTCCAGCACTCAGCGTTGCCGCCCAGGACGATAGCTTCGATGCAGAGCAGACGTATCAAGCGACATGCTTCGCCTGTCATGGCACAGGTGCGGCTCATTCGCCTGAGGTAGGCGATCAGATCGAGTGGGAGATTCGTATGGAAAAAGGGTTGGATACACTCGTTCAAAACACGATCGCAGGACTCAACGGCATCATGCCGCCGCGAGGCCTGTGCGTAACCTGCAGCGATAACCAGCTAAAAGCCATCGTTGAGTTTATGTTGGACGGCAGCCTTTAAGCATTACTAACATCCAGAACTACTTAACTAGACATTCTACTAATCAATTTGATAACTAATTTAATAACACTATCGAAGGGAGCACGACTAATGTTGCACTCAAGACAGCAATCGATTCGAACCTTACTACTAGTTGCCGGCCTACCTCTTCTATTAATTGGATGTGCCCCTGAGAGTGATACTACTTCTATAGAAGTTGCCACGAGCAGTAATATTACCGGCGGAGCAATTGAGCAGGTGGAAGTCGCGTCTGCGCTACGCCCAAGATCATCTGTGCAAAATATGGATTGGCGTCTGCACAATCTCGATCTTGCTGGTTCGCGCTATGCCCCTAGCGACCAAATTACTCGCGATAACGTCGCCGAGCTAACACCAAAATGGCTATTCCAACACGGCGTCATCGATGGCGTAAGTAACCAGACCACTCCTGTGATTGTCGGCGATATTATGTATGTCACTGACTCCCGTGGCAGCGTCTACGCGCTAAACGCAGAAGATGGGCATCTACTGTGGACCTACGACGTAACTCGTCTATTGGGTGGCGGTCGACGCGAAGGCTATGTCTTCAGGCATAGGGGCGTAGCGTATGAAGATGGCGTGGTGTATTCCGCGGCAGGCTCATTTATCTTTGCGCTCGATGCCATTACAGGCGAGCCTATAGAAGGCTTCGGAGACAAAGGACAAGCACCGGTGATTCTCGATGTGCTACATGAGAAGAATCCTGATATCGAAACTGCCATCTCGGTGGGCTATTGGTTCACCACAGCTCCACAAGTTTATGACGGCGTTATCTATGTTGGCACAACGCGAAGCGAGAGCCATATCGCTGGAGGTTATGTGTTAGCAATCGATGCCAAGACTGGCGAAGGCATTTGGAACTTCAATACCGTACCCCAGGATGAAACCGATCAGGGCTGGGATATCGCAGGACCAACTTGGGTTGGCGGCGAACGTAACGGCGGTGGAATCTGGGAAACACCAGCGATTGATCCCGAATTAGGTATGGTCTACGTGGCCGTCGGAAACCCCTTTGGCGACAGCACGAAACGCGACGGCATGAACCTGTTCAGCGACTCGCTTATCGCTCTGTCTTTAGAAGACGGAAACCTGGAGTGGTACTACCAACAAGTGCATCACGATGTGTGGGACTACGACTCCGGCAATCAACCGGTATTGTTTGATATGGAAGTCGATGGAGCGGAGATCAAAGCGCTCGCACAGGCAAGCAAGAACAGCTGGCTGTATATCCTCAATCGTGAAACTGGCCAGCCAGTACACCCGATCATCGAAACGCCAGTCTCAACCGTTACCGATGTAGAAGGCGAAGTCCCCTATCCAACACAGCCGATTCCGCACAAGGCGAATGGCGAGAGAATGGAACCGGTGTCGCCCGTTTTCCCAACCGACATTCCTGCACAACAGATGGAGGCTAACGATCTCGTAGAGCAGTTTACTCCGATAGGACCGAACCAGATTTTTTCTCCAGGTTATGGAGGCGGTGCGAACTATGCGCCGATTTCCTTCAGTAAGGACACGGGCTATCTTTATATCAACGCGATCGATCAGCCGTTTAATTCTGGGCGCGACCCGAAAGGATATTTCTCTGCCTATGACCCAACAACGGGAGAATTAATCTGGCGACAAATCTTTGAAGGGTACGGACAAGCCGGCTCAGTGGTTACCGCCGGCGGCATAGTCTTTGTTGGAGCGGGCAGCAATACTGCAGGTTATTTCTACGCCTATGATGCCTACACGGGCGAAGAGCTATGGAAATTTAATACTGGGGCTGGCGTTTTTGCCTCACCTTCGATATATGTCATTGATGGTCAAGAATACGTAACTGTTGCCTCTGGCGGCGGATCGAGAGGACGAAGAGGCGGCGATCTAATTCTCGTCTTTGCCCTTCCTGATTGAGGCTGAGGGCTTTCCAGCTAAATCTACACACCTAGCTGGCCTGGTTTCTTCGCGTTTGTTCTGCCACTTCATAGCTAAACGACCACGAAGAATCCATTCACTTTTCTGTAACGTACGTTATTGAAACTATAGAATGTCGCGCGCCCATCTCGGACTATTCTGTAGCCCCTAGGCAGTGCGGCCACTGGAAATCCAGCCCGCGGTTTAACTACTACGTAACCATGAGGCTTTTTTTTGTAGTACACCCCGTCGCTGTAGTAAAAGGTTTCGTCATTGTGTAGAAAGTGTACGTATCCAATTGGCAGGCGCTTCAGATTAAAGGCGGCAACTGTTGTCATCATCCGTATCGGCGCGGGCCTGGAAACCACAACCTTATTCGCAACTGAGTGTGTATGCACTACAGCGTGCCTGTGATTACTTTTGTGTGGAGGCTCTGCGCTCACACTTGGCACTGTTACCAAAAGAGCACAACACAAGGTCCCTGTCATACTAGCAGCAGAAAATAATTTCATAAGATTCCTCCCATTTACTAAGCCAAAGACCCTAGGGCTATTGCCCAACTTGCGAAACTAACGGCACAAATCTGTACCGCTTGTTAAGAAGAACGCGTAGACAAAAGATCGGTTTACAAGAAATGGGGTTATAGAGCTTCGTTAGATCAGCGGAAATCGATTAGGGCTTGCTTATGACTACACGAAAACCGATGGTGTTGTTACGTACGCTAGGATCGACAGCGCCGCGCACCGCCGCGCGCACGTTGCCCGCTCCCTCTGAGAATGATCCTCCGCGCATCACCCACAGCGCATCCTCGGAAAGGTTCTCTGCATCATCTTTCGGGTCATAAGGATAGGTCTGCAAAGGGCTGCGTGTCATTTCCCACACATTGCCGCTCATATCTTGCAGGCCAAAGGCACACTTGGCACAGGGCCTGGAGCCTACTGCTAGCATTGTGCTTGAACCGTAGTTTGCGAACTCCGCTGAGGGTGTGTTTCCCCACGGAAAAATTCGACCGTCCGCACCGCGCGCCGCTTTTTCCCATTCAGCCTCTGAAGGAATTCTCACTTGCCCGCCGGCCGCGAGATAACTACGCAGCTCTTCAGGAGTATCCGAAGAGCTTTCCAACTTCTGCTGTAGCCAGCGTGCGTAGGCTAGCGCCTCCGGCCAAGTGATATTCGTAATCGGCTTATCTCCTTGAATGTCCGCTGGCACCTCATTAGCAAGATCAGGGTGCTCGGCTACGAAGACACGGAATTGAGCGGCGGTGACCTCAAACAACCCTATATAGAAGTCGTCAATCTGTACTGTTCCCTGACGCCGACTACTCGACCAGCGCTCATTCTCGTAGGCCAGGCGATCTAATGCCGGATTACTTCCCATGGTGAATGGGCCAGCGGGAATTTGAACAAAGCCCAGCAGCTGCTCGTCTGGAAGAAACCACGCATTGGCGAGGAAGCCGGTGATCGGTGCTTGAGCGGGGGAAGACAGCTGGGTTGTTTCTGAGTCTATCTGCTGCGGTGATTGAAGAGCCATCCACACGGCCACGAAGACGATCGCTAGGCACATGATCATGAGACCCACTGCACGATCTGGTACTTGTTCCCTATCAGGATTTTTTCGCTGACCCTCTTGCTTAGATTGTGGCTTAGCTTGAGTTGCGCTTTGAGGCTTGCTCATCTCTATGCCCCGTTGTTCTCACAGGCAAAAGTCCAGTCGTGTTCACAGGCTCGCTCGACTAACTCCTGCTCAGAGAGTGTCATCAAGTTCTGTCCGCCTTCTCGCAATAGCAAGCGCAGATCCAATTCATGTGGCACTTCGCGCGCCACCAATTCTGTGTCTAAAAGATTTAGACACGCCGCTTGAAACTTCAACTCGCAGCCACGCGAGAAATAGGCCATGGATAACTCTTGATTGGGTTCGGTAATTATTCCCTCGCGATAGTACGCGCCTATTTCGTTGCACGCCCAGGCTGCATTGTCAGCACAATAGGTCGCCTCCAGTTGTAGCAGTCGGCCGCAAGCATTGGATAAGTTACTCGCGCAGGCCTGTTCCCAGAATGGCAGGCTATCGCCCTGATGCTTGTTGTCGGTTTTGCCCAAAAAAGACATCGAAGCGAAAACCACTATCCAGATACTCATGTGCGCTAGATTAGCGTGCCCACCTAGCCAGCTCTCTTTCCAAACGTTTAACCAAGCTGTCGAATGGATAGATCGAACCGCTCTATCGATAGCGATAACACTCAGATTGAGCAGCGGCACGACGAGGAGTTTGTCATAGAACGTTGGCTCGCCCATAGCGCCTAAAAGGGTATAGAGGCCGAACACCCCGAGGCCGTAAAGCACTCCAAAAAAC
>Ga0307995_1002641_pt1 | contig 10333 bp, 13 predicted proteins | sample EllFjometagen262_FD_203132 | JGI IMG/M metagenome (GOLD analysis project Ga0307995, IMG submission 203132) | Marine microbial communities from Ellis Fjord, Antarctic Ocean - #262 | ecosystem: Environmental > Aquatic > Marine > Unclassified | place: Southern Ocean | collected 2014-11-02
GTTTTTGTTTTAAACTTTTAATCAATCTCTTTTGCTCTTTTTGCTCTTTTTTTAAGTCAACTTGAACTAAACGATTTTCTTTTATGAGACTTTCTTTCTTGTCTTTTTCTACTATGAGTGTTTTGTTAAGCTGTTGAAGCAATAGTGTTTTTTCTCCAATTCTAACTCCTTGTTTTCTTCTGGATCTAGCATACTGTTTTAAATATTGAATCCGTTTATAAGCCTGTAGAAAGTTTTCTGAAGAAAATAAAAACATCAATCGGTTTTGCTTTGATTTACTTGCGTAAGATTTTTTAATCATTTTAGCATAATCTCTTTTTAATGTTTCCAATTCTTTGCTTTGTTCTTTAATGTTCCTCTCGTTTAAATTAATTTTTCGTGTAAGTAAATTGGTTTGCTTATTCGTTACTTTAATCAGCTCAGAGCGAACATTAAGTCTCACCTGAATATCTTCAGCTTCTGACAAAACATTTTTTCGAGCCTTAGTGTTTGAAAAAAGCAATGCATTGATTTGTTTAATTTCATTTTTTAATCTAACACGTTGGGTTTCTAATTCTTGTTGGCGCTTACTGGAGTCTTGAGCCACAACAGCTCCTATTCCTGTCCAAAAAAATAATATAAAAATAAGCCCTCGGTGCATTTACAATTCTATTTGGTTATATCCAACAGGTATTTCAAATGGAAAATTGAGTGTGTCAGGGAAATCCGTTCGGGTGAATTCCAGCTCTAAACGCTTTAATACTAAACCATCAAATAAAGTTATCTCTATTAGTTGGGGCAAGCTCTCTCCTTCAATTCGAAAATGGTTTAAGTATTTAATCGTCAATGTTTGATTGGTTCCTAGTATTAAAAAACGTTGCTCTTTTAAAAGAAATGTGTTAGGATCAAAAAAAAGAGTAGGCTTTAATTCAATTCGCTTGCCTTGAGGAAGTAAAATATAATTTTCTGGGTTTGAAACTTGTTTCCATCGACCTAAAGAAGGGTCTGAAAAAGGCTTCCCTAGGAATAAATTTTCAATATCATTATATCCAAAAGATATTTTGGTAAGGCTATTAATTATATCTAAACTTCCTTTAAAATAATTTTTTTGAAATTTTTCATAGAACAAAACTTGTTCTGGTGTTATCATTAATTTAGCAATAGGAATAATCATTGAGGCGCTCATCCATATCTTTTTTTGTTCTTCTAATCTAAATTGAACGATGATCTGTCGTTCCCGTTTCCCATCATCATAGGTTGCCTTTATCCTGGATCTAACTTTATTAATTCTTGGATAATTTGATTTGATTTTTGAGGCTAGTGCAGAAATATCTACGTTTTTAACAGGAGTTTTAGTGGGTAAAACAACAACCGATTTACATGATATAAAAAAAAAGGTTAAGCTCAATAAAAAAATAAAATGCTTATGTGTTTCTTTCATAATTAATTTAACTCCGAATAATCTCCAATACTTACAAAGGTAGGGTTTCCTGAATAACGCACATGGTTTCCAATCATTGCCTTTTTAAGTTGAACATTTTCTAGATAACTGTGGTTTTGAATCAAGCAGTTTTTTAAATTACTGTTTTCTATTACTGTTCCTTATCCGATTGAAACTCCTGGTCCAATAGTACTATTTTTTATTCGAGCGTTTTTACCTATAAAGCACGGAGAAATAATGGCGCTGTTTTCAATAACAGCAGAAGTATTAATGAGGTTTTCACCTTCATTTTTTTTTATTTGGAGCATTGCACTGTGAGGGCGTAAACGAGAGCCTCTTCCCGTCATAGGTACAATAATCTTCATAACCTTATTTTTGTCCGGTACTGCCAAATCCACCTTCGCCGCGTATAGATGAAGGAAGGTTTTCAGTAAGTTCCCATGTGATTTGTTCATGTTGGGCTAATACTAATTGTGCAATTCGCTCACCTGGTCTAATTGTGAATACTTCATTGGAAAGATTGACTAAAATTACTCCTATTTCCCCCCGATAATCAGCATCAATTGTTCCAGGTGCATTAAGCACAGAAATACCATGTTTAGACGCCAGTCCACTTCTTGGGCGAATTTGTCCCTCATAGCCTTGAGGAAGAGCAATTTTCAATCCCGTTCCAATAATTTTACGCTCTAAAGGTTTCAGATCAATTGGAGCATCTAACATGGCCTTTAAGTCCACTCCTGCAGAAAGTTTTGTCGCATAAGATGGGAGTTCGTATGGACTTTCGTTTTTTACTAGAACCTGAATCATAGATGTGTTTTTGAGAAATTTAAAATTACAAAATCCTTATTCCCTTTTTTTAGTTTTGTGGAATTCTTTCATAGAATTATTAACGGGGATTAGACCTTTGGAAATCTATGTTTTAGCACTTTCTCGATTTGAAAAATGAGTGTAATCGGCATCAGAGTTACTGTAGTGATTCCAGATCCAAAACCCCACCACATTTATTGAAAATTAAAAAAGTACAATACTACCCCGATCAGAATTGCGTAACCACCTAAAGACTTGACTTTTTTAGCAGAATACTGTTATGCGAAATCCCAAACTTCTTGATTACGCATCGAGTTTTTAGTTCGATAGCCGTAAAAAGGATTGATTTCGGATAATGCCATTAGAATTTATTCTAAAGGTTAGTCAGAACAATTAAAGTATCTTATTCCATCCCAATTTCTTTTAAAAAAATTTTCTTTGTCTCTTATAAACTCATCTAAGGGTGTATTTCCTGGTAATACTGAGAGCCACATAATTGGATAATCCTCTGGAGCTGAAGTACACTCATTTGATTCACAGGGATGCCTATATTTATATCTGGCGTGGCCTGCTTCATGATAAAATGTATAAAGTCTTTGAACGATTGAAAAATCTTCCCAAAAAGATTTGATAATTTCAAAGCTTACCGTGTTTTCGTCACAAATATTATATGCTCTTCCGGCGTGATCTGCTGTTACGCCTGAAGCAAAATCAGGTTCAGTACCAAAAAAAACTGTTATGTTCTTGCCAAATCCAGGGTCAGGCTTATTAGAACGGATAGCATCCGCAACAAAAAGTTCCCAATAGTCTTCCAAAGAACTATCTTCGGTTAAAGTCAAGTAAAACGGATCTATTTCGCTTTGATTCTCTTCCTCCTCTTTGACAACATCGATTACTTGTTCGGGTTCTTTATTACAAGAAAGAATTAATAAACCTATTAGTACTAAAACAATTTGTTTATTATTCATTTTAATAGTTTTTTGCTGCTTTTACAAAGGTAAAGATTTTAGTGTGCGCATTTGTCTTGGAACTGATTATCTGTAAATTTCAGATGAAAAAATGATTTTTTATTATCCATTTAAGGCTTCAGCTCCTCCAACAATTTCTAAAATTTCATTTGTGATTGAGGCTTGTCGAGCCTTGTTGTAAGTCAGCTTTAATTCGTCACGTAGCTCTGTTGCATTATCTGTTGCTTTGTGCATTGCGGTCATTCGAGCTCCGTGTTCGCTGGCAAAAGAGTCTCTTACCGCTTTATACATTTGCATCTTTAAAGACTTTGGAAGTAGGTCATTTACTATGTCTGCTTTATTGGGCTCAAATATATAATCTCCGTTAGCAGTATTAGATTCTGAAACCTTTGCAACAATCGGTAAAAACGGTTCAACTTGAATAATCTGAGTTGCAGCATTTTTGAATTGGTTGTATACTAAAATTACCTCATCAAGTTCAGCGTTTGCATATTGTTCCATGATCATTTGTGCTGTTTTTTCAACATTGCTATAGTTTAAATCATCATAAAGTGAGTCATGGCTTGAACTTATCTTTCCAGTCTTATTTAAAACTTCTGAACCTTTTTTTCCTATTGTAACAATCGAAACATCCTTGTCGGAAGAACTCTCTTTCAAAAGTTGTTTTGTTTTTTTGATAATATTAGCATTAAATGCTCCACACAATCCACGATTAGATGTTATCGCTACAATTAAAAAATTTTTTGGTTCGCGAACTTGAGTATAGGGATTTTGTGAATCACCATCAAGTGCACTACTTAAGTTTTGGATCAGCTCGGACAAGGTTTTGGAATAGGGCCGCATCGCTGTAATAGCATCTTGTGATTTTTTAAGTTTCGCTGCAGAAACCATCTTCATTGCGCTTGTGATTTGCATAGTTGAAGAAACCGATGCGATTCTGTTTCGTATTTCCTTGAGATTTGCCATAATTTAAGCGTATTGTTCAGCTATTTCTTTTGCAACAACATTAAGCACATCAATTACTTCATCTGTTAGTTTTCCTGCTTTAAGTAAAGAAAGTGTTTTTGCATGTTTTTTCCTTAGAGTTTCTAAATAAGATTTTTCATATGCCTTAACGCTTTCAACAGGAACGGAGCGCAATAAGTTTTTAGAACCTGCATATATTATTGCGATTTGCTCCTCTACTTTAAAAGGATCATTTTGAGCTTGCTTTAAAATCTCTACATTTCGTTTTCCTTTCTCTATTACGTTCAAAGTCGCTGCATCCAAATCGGAACCAAATTTTGCAAAAGCTTCTAGTTCCCTAAATTGGGCTTGGTCTAACTTTAATGTTCCTGAAACTTTTTTCATGGATTTAATTTGTGCAGAACCTCCAACACGTGAAACCGATATCCCAACATTAATAGCAGGTCTAACTCCAGAATTGAATAAATCAGATTCCAAGAAAATTTGTCCATCAGTAATCGATATTACGTTTGTTGGAATATAAGCAGAAACATCCCCAGCTTGAGTTTCTATAATAGGGAGGGCAGTTAATGATCCTCCGCCTTTTACTTTGTCTTTTAACGAGTCTGGAAGGTCGTTCATCTCTTTTACTATGTTATCATCTGCTATTACTTTGGCTGCACGTTCTAATAAACGAGAGTGCAAGTAAAAAACATCTCCAGGGTATGCTTCACGTCCTGGAGGGCGGCGTAATAAAAGCGACACTTCACGATAAGCTACAGCTTGTTTTGATAAATCATCATAAATAATTAGTGCAGGTCTTCCTGTATCTCTAAAATACTCTCCGATTGCAGCTCCTGCAAAAGGCGCATATACCTGCATAGGTGCTGGGTCAGAAGCGTTTGCTGCAACAATTGTTGTATATGCCATTGCGCCTTTATCTTCTAATGTTTTGGCAATTCCTGCTACTGTAGATGCTTTTTGTCCAATTGCTACATAAATACAGTAAACGGGTTCGCCTGCGTCATAAAATTCTTTTTGGTTTAGAATAGTGTCAATACAAACTGTTGTTTTTCCAGTCTGACGATCACCAATTACTAATTCACGTTGTCCACGACCTACTGGAATCATTGCGTCTATTGATTTAATTCCCGTTTGCAAAGGTTCGTTTACGGGCTGACGAAATATAACTCCTGGGGCCTTTCGTTCTAAAGGCATTTCAAAGAGCTCTCCTTGAAGAGCTCCTTTGCCATCAATTGGATTTCCAAGAGTATTTACTACACGGCCAACAACGCTTTCACCTACATTAATTGATGCAATTCGCTGAGTTCGCTTTACAGTGTCTCCTTCTTTTACGTTGATAGATGACCCAAGCAATACAACTCCTACATGATCTTCTGCTAGGTTAAGTACCATTCCTTCAAGCCCATTGTCAAAAGACACTAACTCTCCATACTGTACATTAGATAGGCCGAAGACTCGTGCAATACCGTCACCGACTTCTAATACCGTTCCTACCTCATCTAAAGCAGATGCTGAGCTGTAACCGGCTAATTGTTTTTTTAGTATTGCTGAAACTTCAGCGGGATTTACTTCTGCCATGATCGTTTTTCTTTAGATCGAATTCGTTTATGTTATTGCTGTTTTAATAGCTCTTAATTGATGCTCAATACTAGCATCATATTGCATATCTCCGATTTTTAAAATAAAGCCCCCCAATATATCGGGAGCAACGTTATTTTTAATTTGTATCTTTTCTTCAGTCAAGCCTTTGGCTTTTTCCAATACAGCACTTTCCAGTTCTGGGGTTAATGCTACCGCTGTTGTCACAAAAGCAGTTATTTCTCCTTGTTGTTTTGCATAAAGCTGTAAAAACTGTTCTCCTGTTGCTGCCAAAATTGATAACCGATTGTTTGTTGCTAAAAGCGAAAACAATTTAAGGGTTTGAGGACATGCCTTAGGAAACAAAGACTGTAAAAGAGGTTCCTTTTTTTCTGAGGAAAGCAATGGGTTTTCCAAAACTAATTGCAATTCGTTGTTTTCAAGGAGTTGTTTGTTTATGACAAACATGTCTTTAGCTACTGCTTCAGATGCTTGTGCATCTTGGGCAAAGGCCAATAAGGCTTTGGCGTAACGAATGGCAACACGAGTTCCTCTCATTTACTTCAGTTTGGTTTCTTTAAGCAATTGATCTATCAATTGTAATTGTTTGTCTTTGTTGTCCAATTCCTTTTGAAGTACTTTTTCCGCAATATCAATTGCAATAGAACCTACTTGTGCTCTTAACTCCTTTACAGCCGATCGTTTTTCGTTTTGAATTGCTTCTTGAGCTTGCAATAAGATTTTTTGTGCTTCCCCTTGAGCCTCCTCTTTTGCAGTATTGATCATTTCTGAACTTAAAGTTCGTGCTTCTTTAAGCAATGATTCTTTTTCTGCACGAGCCTCTTTAAGAATACGCTGGTTATCCGATTGTAAACTCTCCATTTCAATCCGCGCTGCTTCAGCAGAAGTCAGAGCGTCTTTGATAGAAGTTTCACGTTCATTCACGGCATCTAAAATAGGCTTCCATGCAAATTTTCTAAGCAAAAAAATTAATCCTATAAAAATTAAAGATTGCCAGAAAAACAGGCCTAAAGAAAACTCTTCTAATAATTTCATCTTTTAAAACATTACGGTTAAAAACCTCGAAAGGTAAATGTGATTATACTGCAAATAAAGCAGCAAAACCAAAACCTTCTACAAGGGCTGCAGCAATCAACATTGCTGTTTGAATTTTACCATAAGCATCTGGCTGACGACCTATCGCCTCCATTGCAGAACCACCGATTCTGCCTACTCCGATACCTACACCGATTGCAACTAAACCGGCTCCTACCATTACTGGAATTTCCATATTTATAAATTTAAATTAAACACTCCTTTTTTGACACATTTCTGTGTTTGGGTTAATGATGCTCATGTTCTTCAGCGGCAAAACCGAAATAAAGTGCAGAAAGCATCGTGAAAATATAGGCTTGTAATAAAGCCACTAACAATTCTATAATCGAGATTGCAAAAGCTAGTCCAAAAGACAATGAGCTTCCCAACCAACTTTTAAAAATAAACATTAATCCTATCAAGCTCATCAAAACAATATGGCCCGCTTGCATGTTGGCGTACAAACGAATCCATAAGGAAAAGGGCTTAATAAAAACTCCCAAGACTTCAATCGGAATTAAAATAATGTATAATGGAATTTTTGCATACCAATTCATCGATCCTCCTAGAGGGTCAAAAATGTGAAGCCAATAATCTTTTGTGCCTGTAAAGTTGGTGATAACAAAAGTTAATAATGCTAACCCAAAAGTTACGGCAATATTTCCTGTGACGTTTACGCCTAAGGGGGTTAGTCCAATAAGGTTTAAAAAAAAAATGAAAAAGAAAACGGTTAAGAGAAAATTCATGTATTTACCGTATTTCTTGTCTCCTATATTGGGTCTTGCAATTTCGTCACGAATGTACAAAACAATCGGCTCAAAAAAGCGCCCGATTCCTGTTGGAACTCCTCCATTAGTTCCATACGATTTTGCTAAATTCCTAAATAAGAAAAACATTAAAGTCGCAATCAAAAACATACTTGCCACTCCTTTTGTAATGGATAAATCCAAAGGGACAAAATTGGTGGCATGGTGGGAATCATCATAATTAATAACTCCTAATGCATCAGTCTTATAAATTTTTCCATGATCTAATTTGTAATGATTTTCCTCAACGTGAACCACGCTTTCGCCATGATTTAATTTAGAAGAAGAAAAAACACGAAGGCCATTGTCCCATAATATTACAGGCAAAGGAATTCCAATGTAAACATGCTCTCCAGCGTCATTAGTAAAAGAGAATAAGCTGTAGTCATGAGCGTCTTGAATATGATGCAAAATATATTCTTTAATTTCTGTTTTTAAGCTCTCTGAGGTCTCGCTGTCTTTTGCCTGTAGAGAATATGGTACAGAAAACAACATTATGAGAAGAATTAGAACAACGTTAAGTTTCTTTAGCGCGAATGGCATAAAACGTGATTATAAATATATTTTTTAGCGCTACAAATGTAAAGCTTTCGGATAAACAAAGAAACAATTAACCGCTTTTTTGATCTTCTTTTTTAAAGGACCTAAGATGGTTCAATCGATGGGGATTATAGGTTGAAATGTTATGGGATATAAAACTTTAGGAGTAGCGACGTGCCAACAAGGTAATTTCAAATACTAAGCCAAGTGAATATGGGGCGAGAAAAATGAAAGCCTCTGAGCGAATTAAAATACCGTCTATTTCAAATTGAGGGCGGAAAAAAAGAAAGTAGCTCGCGAGCTTAAGGGCTACAGTGATCAAATAAAAATTGGTTAAATTATTGTTTTTGTTTTGCATTCCCCATCTCAAAAGCAATATAGAAAGAACCGCCATAAGGCCGTTTAGAAAATAGCTCTGCATAATAAAAGTTTGCGCATAAGGCATTAATTGGATATGCAAAAAAAGCGCTAGGCTCATCAAAACAAAAAAAGCTATGCTGTAGCCAATGGTTTTTCTCATGAATTATTCCAAAAACGTTTACTCTGATTGTAAATCATCCATAAAATAAGAACTATCCCTAGGGCTGAAAGCCCTAAGACAAATAGGCTTTCTGAGGGATTGTATTTCTGGTCAAGAAATTGCCCTAGTTTAACGCTAACAAACATAACTATTGCTATTTGTAGAGCTAAACTTGAAAAAATAAACCAGCGATTAGGCTGTTTTTTCACGTGTGTTTTTTAGTTTTTTGACTCCATCTTCTTTGGAATGCATTGAGCAGCTTGCATTAAAAATAGCGCCTGACTCAACAATTAGTTTTTGAATGCGAATTTCACCTTCAATATTGCATCCTGTTTTTAGGCTTAAAATCCCTGAAGCAGTAAGCTCTCCTTTAAACACCCCTTCAATATCAGCATTTTCACATAATATCTTTCCTATAATTTTAGCCTCTTTGCCAATAATTACCTTTCCTGAGGTCTCAACGTCTCCTTCCACAATTCCGTCAATTCGAATATCCGTTTGTGCCTTAATAGAGCCTGATAAAATTGTGTTTTTATCTATCTTACTATACTGTCCGTTAGTTTCTAATCCTTTCATTTTGATGAGTTTATCCAGTTTTTGTTTTTAATATAGGATCTATATTGAGCTGATAAAGCTACAAAATTATCCTTTGTTTCTATTTCTAAGTCGTTTATGGTGTGTTTTTGTTTCCAGTTTTCAACCTCTTGAGGATCTCGTATTCCATGCACCACAATAAATATATAGTTTTCATTATATGGGTCTTGGCTGACGCTCCATCTTGAATTGCTTGCTTCTATTGATTTTTTAATCGCATTATAAAACAGGGTGGCATTTTCTTTATCAATTCTTTCGAAAGGAAAGATCCACTTATAGTTTTTGTAAACTATTCCGCTTTCTTCTAAGTCATTATACAGTTTGATTTGCTCTATAAGTTCTTTTGCTCTTAATCCTTCGTCAACTGCACTGTAATTGGCTGCAACCTTTGCTAAGGCTTTTTTCCATGCTTTAACTCCATTAAGTCTACCTAAAGTATGTGCTTTTAATAACGCCATTTTAGGCTCTAGATCACTTCCGCTGACTAAGACCTTAAGCCCTTCCATCTTATCTAAAGCTTTATTAAATTCTTGATTTTCAAATAAAGACAAAACATTAGAATAAAGTATTTCTGGAGTAATTACGCCGGAGGAGTCATAGTTTTCTTTGTCTTCAAGTAATCTTCCAAAGGGTGTGTCTGGAAAATTTTTAATCAATTCCGCCTTATAAACATCCGCCTGCTGAGGGTTTTCTTTTTGATCCATGCGGTATAAATGATAAAGAACTTGGACTACAATAGAAGAGGGAGGGTTTAAAGACATAAGGGCTTCCAGTCGCTTTCGAGCCAAAGGATAGTCAATGAATTTTTCTTTATATATCATTCCCAACTGTAAATATGCTTTTTGATTTAAACTTATAATACTGTCTTTTTCTAGTTGCGTTTTTGGCAATGCCGAAACAAAACTTTCAGGAGTCTCTTGTATAATTGATGTGGATTTGGTTTTGTTCTGAATTGATCTTACTGAGTTGTTTTCGATTATATTATTTTGGATTGCGGTCTCACTCCTCCAGTTGTCTAAATTTGGTCGGTTTCCCC
>Ga0307995_1002644_pt1 | contig 10324 bp, 7 predicted proteins | sample EllFjometagen262_FD_203132 | JGI IMG/M metagenome (GOLD analysis project Ga0307995, IMG submission 203132) | Marine microbial communities from Ellis Fjord, Antarctic Ocean - #262 | ecosystem: Environmental > Aquatic > Marine > Unclassified | place: Southern Ocean | collected 2014-11-02
TGTTAGTTAGAAAAATAGTTAGAAAAATAGTTAGATAAAGAGTTTAAAAATTTCGATTTACTAAGAATTTGGCAACTGCCAATCGCTACAAGAGTTCAGGAGCAATTTGATGAGCAAGAGTACAATCATCCAACAGATAGAAAAAGAGCAGATGAGCAAGGAACTTCCCGAATTTGGTCCTGGAGACACAGTTGTCGTTCAGGTAAAAATTCAGGAAGGCGATAGAGAGCGCCTGCAGGCATTCGAAGGTGTCGTTATTGCCCGTCGCAATCGCGGCGTAAACTCATCCTTCACAGTTAGAAAGATCTCTCACGGTGTAGGTGTTGAGCGCGTATTTCAGATTTATAGCTCGGTCGTTGATAGCGTTGCAGTGAAGCGACGCGGCGCTGTTCGCCAGGCCAAACTGTACTATTTGCGCGAACTGACTGGTCGAGCTGCAAGAATTACAGAAAAGCTGGAAAAGAAGTCGGGTTAACAAAACCTGGTTTGCGCCTCGAAATAGTACTGGGGCGCTGTATTCCAGCCGATCTAGGCATATCGAATGGGAAGCCTGTCCGCAGTCTTCCCATTTTTATTGCTGTCGATAAACTCGCTATGTAGTTGATCTAGGCAAGGGATGTTTGCGAAGAACAGAGGATTTAATCCGCCGCGGCTGCAGGGAATTGAATTCGCGGTGTTCTGTTTGAGCAGCCGATTATTACATGTTATAAGATAGTCGATATACTATTTAGCTTTGCGCCGCGCCACTGCCATCGCGGTCCTCAAGTAGAGGCACAAAAGGAGACAAGCCATGAGAATAACTAGTAAGCCGGTGTTAGCAATGTTAGGACTAGTTTTGACGCTAGTTGCTGTTACTGTATCTCAGGCACAGAATCGCGATCAATCACTGCGCGGCAAACTCGAGCTAGCGATAGAAGTGGCATCCCAGGGTCAGTTGAAAATTATCAGCCTAAAACCCACGCCGTTATCTACTATTTTTGAAGTCGAACTGAATACTGGCGAGGTTCTTTATAGCGATATTTCCGGTGACTATCTCTTCGCAGGCGACATGTATCGGGCCGGCGACGCGGGTCTCGTGAACATCTCCACAAAAGCGAAGCAGGCGCGTAGCCTCACTAAAATCGCTGCCATTCCTGTAGAGGAAATGATTGTCTTCACGCCTGATGTGGTTAAGGCTTCCATCACAGTTTTCACTGACGTTGACTGCACTTACTGCCGTAAGCTGCACAGCGAGTTAGATCAGTTAATGGCGAAGGGCATTGAGGTGCGTTATCTTGCGTATCCTCGCGGTGGCTTAGAAGCAGCTTCCTACGACAAGATGCTTTCCGTATGGTGCTCTGATGATCGTAAGAAATCGCTGACTCAGGCGAAGAATGGACAGAATTTACCTGCAGGCGACTGTGATTCGCCTGTTATGGCGCACCACGCGCTGGGCAATGAGTTGGGAATTTCTGGCACGCCAGCACTTATATTTCCCGATGGCACAGTCATCCCCGGCTATATGGAAGCTGATCGCTTGGCGACAATGCTTAAGATCAATTAGTAAGCCTCTTATTCTAGGAGCCTTGGCTTTCTGCTGGGCTCCAGTATCAACACGCTCACTCTCCTTTATAGACATCTTGCCTGCGCAGGATTGCTGGGTTTCTTGCATGTTTCCAGTATAATTCGGCGCTTATATTGAATAAGTCCGGGGCCTTTTGTGAATTCTAAATCAGCTAAGTCAATCAAACCTTATCAGTCCATTAAGATAGGCATCTGTGGTTTCGGTACAGTAGGTGGCGGCAGCTACAATTTATTGCACAACAACGCTGAAGAAATTACTCGCCGCGTCGGCTGTGCAATCGATGTGATAAGAATAGCCTCTCGTCGTCTTAAAAGTTGCAATGTCGCTTCGACCGTCAAGGTTAGTAATGACCCATTCGATGTCGTTAACGATTCCGATGTGGACATAGTTATCGAGACTCTAGGTGGTTTCGATCCCGCGTTTGAGGTGGTTCGTCAGGCATTGGCGAATGGAAAACACGTAGTGACGGCGAACAAGGCTCTTATAGCAGAGCGTGGCAGTGAGCTGTTTGCAGTTGCTGAAGAAAATGCCGTGACCCTGGCCTTTGAGAGCAGCGTAGCCGGCGGCATTCCAATTATTAAGGCGCTGCGAGAAGGTCTATCTGCAAATAAGATCGACTGGTTGGCAGGCATCATCAACGGTACCGGCAACTTCATCCTGACCGAGATGGCCGAAAAACAACGTCAGTTCGCCGATGTGCTCACCCAGGCGCAGCAACTTGGCTATGCCGAAGCCGATCCGACATTCGATGTCGAAGGCATCGACGCTGCCCATAAGCTCACTATCATGGCATCGATCGCCTTCGGTATTCCCCTGCAGTTCGATAAGACTTATACAGAAGGCATTAGTCGGATCACGCCTGAAGACATCGGCTTCGCGAGGCAACTGGGGTATCGAGTAAAGCATCTAGGTATAGCCCGTCGCACAGGTAACGCCGTTGAGATGCGCGTACACCCAACGTTAATTCCGCAAAAGCGCTTGCTGGCAAGAGTCGATGGTGTGGGTAATGCCGTACTTGTGCATGGTAACGCCGTAGGTTCTACACTGTATAACGGCCCCGGTGCTGGTGCGGATGCTACGGCGTCTTCAGTCATCGCTGACGTTATGGATATCGCAAGACAGAAGCTCGCAGGATTGAGCAAACCATTGCTGCCGGCTCTGGGCTATCTCTGGATGCATGACGATCTCGAAGTGGTGTCCATCGAACAGATTGAGACAGAATATTACCTGCGTATCCCCGTGAACGATGTGGTGGGAGTGTTGGCAAAGATATCCAGTATTCTGCAAGGCTTTGATATCAGCATAGACGCAGTCATTCAACAAGAGCTCGATAGCACGACAGTGCCAATTGTCATTCTTACCCACAAGGCACTAGAGAAAAAATTGAATTTGGCGATCGCCGCGATCGAAGCGCTGGATGATGTGAGTGGCGAAGTTATGCGCATCCGCGTTGAGTCATTTGACGGATAGCGTAATAGTTAACTTCACTGGATACTGGCGTTAAAGAATTCTAGAACGTAAAAAAAAGAGTAGAGAAGGGATGGCGAGTTGAAATATATAAGCACTAGAGGCGGTGGCATCCCGCAGACATTCGAACAGGTTCTTCTAACTGGTCTGGCTCCAGATGGGGGCTTGTACGTGCCTGCCGAGCTGCCTCATTTCTCCATCGAGGAAATAGCTTCATGGAAAAACCTTAGCTACCCGGAGCTCGCATTAAAAATCGTGTCTGCCTTTGTAGGTGACGACATACCGGCAGAGGCTTTGCGTAAGATAGTCATTGACAGCTATGCCCAGTTCGATCACCCCGAGGTGGCGCCGCTGACTAAGCTGGCGAAGAACGACTTCATGCTGGAGTTGTATCATGGACCGACCCTGGCATTTAAAGACTTCGCCTTGCAGGTGCTCGGCCGGTTACTTGACTATGTGCTAGTAAAAAACGACCAGCGTGTGGTTATCCTTGGGGCAACGTCAGGAGATACCGGCTCGGCAGCCTTAGAAGGCTGTAGACACTCCGAACAAGTCGACATCTTCATTTTGCATCCACATCAGCGAGTATCTGAAGTGCAACGCAGGCAGATGACCACGGTCGTTGGCGATAACGTGTTTAATTTGGCAGTTGAAGGAAATTTCGATGACTGTCAGAGCATCGTCAAAGCCGCGTTTGCCGATCAGTCCTTCCTCCCTGAAGAGAGTCAGCTGGTCGCCGTGAATTCCATAAACTGGGCGCGGATAATGATGCAGATCGTCTATTATTTTTCGGCGGCACTCAAGGTAGGAGCACCAGAGCAAGCTGTTTCTTTCTCAGTTCCAACGGGGAATTTTGGCGATATCTACGCGGGCTTTCTCGCCAAGCGCATTGGGCTACCCATCAAGCAGTTAGTTGTGGCCACAAACAGCAACGATATCCTGCACCGTTTCATCAATGGCAACGAGTATTCTACTACTGACTTGAGTCATACTTTGTCTCCGAGTATGGATATTCTCGTCTCAAGTAATTTCGAACGCTATCTGTTCCATTTGTTCGATAAAGATGTAGAGATGCTCAGGACATTCATGTCTAAACTTGGTCAAGAGTCGCAGCAGGTGTCGGATGAGAAGTGGCAGCAGATGCGCGAATGCTTCTCTAGCGCGAGAGTCGATGATGCGCTCACCTGTGAAACTATAGCGAAAGTATTCAGTGATACCGGCAAGCTCGTAGATCCTCACACGGCCGTTGGAATACGTGCAGCCAGAGAATGCAATACTGATCCATCCACGCCGATGATCACGCTCTCGACTGCACATCCGGCTAAGTTCAGCGATGCTATTAACGAAGCTGGACTGAAAACTCCAGAGCTGCCGGCTCACCTAACAGGTTTGTTTGAGAAGGAAGAGCATTACAGTGTCGTAGCAAACGATTTGGCGGCAGTGACAGAATTCGTAACAAAACACTCACACAGTTAGGGTACTGATGTCACGACTCGTTAAACGTAGAGCGGCAAACACCACACTAAATCTTCCCGATTCTATGCACCCGCTTCTGCGGCGTGTTTACAGCCAGCGCAAAATCAAAGATGTCGAAGAGCTAGACCTTGGCTTAGAGAAGCTCATCCCTCCCGAACAGTTCAAGGGTATCAATGAGGCTGTTCAGTTGTTGATCGATGCATTGCAGCGTCAGCAGCGCGTGCTTATTGTTGCCGATTTCGATGCAGACGGGGCGACGAGTTGCGTTGTAGCGCTAAAGGCTCTCCGGCAATTTGGATTTCAGCACACCGACTACATCGTTCCTAATCGATTCGACTACGGATACGGCCTAACACCCGAGATAGTCGAGTTGGCAAAGACACGCAGCCCCGACCTCATCATCACTGTCGACAATGGCATCTCCAGCATAGAGGGAGTCGCTGCTGCCAAAGCCGCGGGAATAAAAACTCTCATCACCGATCATCATCTGCCGGGTGCTACAGCGCCGGATGCGGACGCCATAGTTAATCCGAATCAACACGGATGCAATTTCCCCAGCAAGAGCATCGCCGGTGTGGGTGTTATCTTCTACGTGATGTTGGCGCTGCGGGCGAAGCTGCGGGAAACCAACTGGTTCGAAGAAAATAGACTTGCACAACCCAAGCTTGCGGACCTGCTAGACCTACTCGCTTTGGGCACGGTGGCAGACGTAGTCGCACTGGATAGGAACAATCGTATATTAGTAAGCGAAGGCTTAAGAAGAATTCGTGGCGGACGCACTCGCCCTGGCATTACTAGCCTTTTAGAGATTGCGGGCCGCAGTAGCGCTAGACTTACCGCCTCCGACCTTGGCTTCAGCGTTGGTCCTAGATTGAATGCGGCGGGAAGATTAGATGACATGTCCACGGGCATCGAATGCCTGCTAACAGATCATGAAGGCACAGCGTATAAACTGGCCTTACAGCTCGACGCAATGAACAAAGACCGCAAACAGATAGAAGGCGATATGCGCGAGCAGGCCTTCAAATTTCTACAGGAATTTTCATTGGAACACAGTGACCTTCCGGCGGCGCTTTGTATTTATGATGAAAGATGGCATCAGGGCGTTGTGGGCATTCTCGCTTCGCGTGTGAAGGAGAAGTTCAATAGGCCTGTTATCGCCTTCGCAGACGCGAACGATTCAGGTAACGAAATTAAAGGCTCCGCTAGATCCATCAAGGGATTCCATATCCGTGATGCATTGGATGCTGTGGCCAGCAGTAATCCTGGCATGATCAGCAAGTTCGGCGGTCACGCGATGGCAGCGGGCCTCAGTCTTGAGAAGGACAAGTTGCAAGATTTTACCCAGGCATTCCAAAAGCAAGCCGCTTTACTGTTAAACGAAGAGCTACTTCAGGCGCAGATATTAAGTGACGGAGAAATCGAGCAGAGTGAGTTCTCTATGGAGACTGCAGCAGCGTTGATAAAAGCAGGTCCCTGGGGACAGGAGTTCCCCGAGCCTGTCTTTGATGGTAAGTTCAAAGTAATCCAGCAGCGCAGAGTAGGGGAGAATCACTTGAAGCTAGTGCTAGCGCCGGAACTTGCGCTGCAGCAGACCATAGATGCGATCGCCTTCAACATTGACAAGCAAGACTGGCCGGCTCCTGAGATGACCGATATCGAGATTGCCTACAGGCTCGATATCAACGAGTTCAGAGGAAATCAAACGCTGCAGCTTATGGTGGAGCATATAATCGCCTGGCAATAGATTTTTCTTGTCAAAAAAATCAGTTACATTCAACTATTCCCTAGGAATTGTTATGAAACGCTTACTAGTCGCCTTCCTCTTCTGCTTAGTCCCCCTAGCTTCTTCTGTGCAAGAGTCAGAATTCAAAATTCGAAGTGACGACAGACCCACATTCACAAAATCTGCAGATGTCGCCCAGCTGAAAAAATTACAAGCCAGTGAAGAGGCCTTGGTGCTAGATGTTCGCTTCCAGAAAGACTTCGCCAAGAACCCAAGTTTGAATCCAAATTCACCCTACCGAAACCCCGAAGACCTGACTAATTGGATCAGCCAGATCGACAAGTCAAAAGAGGTGGTGGTGTACTGTGTGGGCGGGAAGTGTAGTGGATAAGTTTGGAACACCATGGAAAATCAGCTGTGCGCAAGCGCCAAGCCAAAGTGAATGACTTAGAGCCAGGCCGGCACATTACAATTACAAGTTGTGAGAGGGAGGTAGCATGACTTTTCTTACTCGAACGCTTAGCGCGCTGCTAATTGTAGTGTCGGCCCATGTCTTCGCTCAGACTAACTTGGTTACTAATCTTCCTAAAACCGAATATGGCTATCCTGACTTCCAAGGGTATTGGGAAAATCTCCATCAAACACCACTACAAAGACCTGAGGAGCTTGGAGACAGACAGGCCTACTCTGAAGAAGAGGCTTTTGCGCTGATTGAGCAAGCAAGTGCAAGCCTTCGAGACAGAAGTTTGCCTCTGGATCCGGATCGAGAGCCACCCCAAGAAGGTAGAGTTACTAATCAGGCAGACGATGACTTTGATGATTTTCCTATTGATATAGCGATGATTAATGGCGAATACCGCACGTCTTTAATAATCGATCCGCCTAACGGCCGGATACCCCATGATATTGTTAACCGAGCACAAACCAATGAGTTTTATTTTTATCTCGAAGACAATAACTTGAGATTCGATGGGCCAGAAGCAGCCTACGGCGGTGAGCGCTGTCTTTTCCCCGGTCCACAATTGTCGATGATGTATCAGCGCGGGCTGTCCCCTTATACCCAGATTGTGCAAACTAAAGATTACTTAATGATACTTGGGGAGTATCCGTATCATGCTCGGATCATTCGTATTGAAAGCGATCACCCAGCGACTGGATTTGCCAAATGGATGGGAGATTCAGTGGGCCATTGGGAAAACGAGACATTGGTCATTCACACCGAGAAAATACGCAGAGAGCAGTCGTTTCCACCGATATTTTCTACGGACCATACACAGATCACAGAAAGGTTGTCACTTGGCGAAAACGGTACCCTTGTTTATGAATACACCGTGACAGATCCGGAATTATATTTGCAATCGTTTACAGCGCAGATTCCATTTACGCGTATGCACAACGGACAGGTAATTTATGAATATGCTTGCCATGAGGGCAACTATTCTTTTGTGGGATCATTGGCTGGTGCGCGATGGGAAGATGCCCAAAGTGAACTTGATAATGATGCAAATTAGCAAACAGGGTACTCAAATCAGCAAGGACACGCTCAAGGGCGGCCTTCAATGTAACGCTTTTCTTGTGCGGGTTAAGCCCTCATGGCCTGCGTTATCGCCTTCGTGTGGTACGCGCTGCGTTAGTTTGTAATAAAGTCCCAACTACACGCTCTTTAAATGACAGAGCGGCGCGTATTTGTTACCTTTTGGCACACAAACTACGGTCGTGTTCGCGTAGCATCCTTAGCATGATTTGATGGGAGTCAAAATGCGCATTAAGTTACATAACTTTCTGATATTGCTTAGCTTTATTCTTGTGGCTGGCAGCGTCCAGGCACAAGTGTACAAGACCGATCAGATTGAGGTTGAGCTAGTTTCGGAAACCAGCAATGTGGTTCCCGGCGAAACACTATGGCTCGCTATCCGGCTCGACCCTATCGAACACTGGCACACCTACTGGAAATTTGGCGGCGATAGCGGCGAAGCGACTGAGGCTAACGCGTGGCAATTGCCAGCTGGCGCGAGCGTCGGCAACATTGTCTGGCCGATCCCTGAGTGGACTCCCTTTCCTGGTAGTGACCTCGTTACATTTACCTACGAGCGAGAAGTATTCCTGCCAATTCCTGTCACTGTTCCGGCAGACTACAGTGCTTCGAGCTTTGATATTCACACTAATGTTGACTATCAGGTCTGCTACGAGATTTGCATACCCGGGTCAGCCGAGTTTGACCTGTCGTTGCCGGTAGGCAGTGCGGCGCAGATCGATGAGAAGTGGCAGCAAGGCTTTGCCGAGACGCGCGCGATGACTCCAGTACCGGCAGAACAGCACAAGCTGCAAGCCAACTTTAACAGCTTCGATGGCAAGTTCAATGTCATGGTCGAGGCGGAAGAAAATTTATTCGATGATATCGATGAGGTTTGGTTCTTCCCAGAACAGCGCCGGATCATGAAGTACGCACCCTTTCGCAAGGTCATCAAAGACGGCAACCGCCTGCAGATTTCTACCGACCAGCACCGCCGTTTCGATACCGACCTTACGGAGCTTACAGGGCTACTCGCTTACATCGACGATGACGGACAGTGGCACGGTTACGACATCAAGCCTCAATCTGCGAACGTGGCCTGGGACCATAGCATCGAAGTAGAGCTCCTCTCGGAGACCACTAACATAGTGCCGGGTGAGACAACGTGGCTAGGTTTGCGACTGCAGCCGGCTGAACACTGGCATACCTATTGGAAGATGGGTGGCGATAGCGGCGAACCGACTAGCGCCAACGAATGGACGGCACCCGAAGGAACGAATATTGGCGAACTGCTGTGGCCGGCTCCGCACTGGCTGCCGTTCTACGACACCGATTTGGTTAACTTCGCCTATGAGCAAGAAGTATTGCATCCCATCGCAGTCACTATTCCAGCAGACTACCAAGGCGATACAGTTGAACTATCAACTTTGGCTTTTTGGAATGTTTGCGAGCAGATCTGTATTCCTGGCGAGCAGCGGCTGAGTATCACACTGCCGGTGGCGCAATCTCCCGAGCTAGACGCTGGCAACGCGCAGATTTTTGCTACCGCTAGAGAGCAACTCCCAATAATTGATCACGGTATCAAATCAATCATCGCCGTTGCCGGTGAGCGAGTGAGTCTCGGGTTCGAAGCGCCAGATGCACTTTTTTCTGATTACACTGACGCGTTCTTCTTTCCTGAGCAGCGCCGCATAGTTAAACCTGGCCCGCTTCGGGATGTGAGCATTGCGGAAAATTTGCTGCAGATAACTCACCAACAACCAAGACGCATGTTGGAAGACCTCACTGAAGTTTACGGAGTTCTTGTTCTAGAGAATGAACAAGGAGAGCGCACTGCCTACGATTTTCAGAACCCAATAGCCGATGCAAACTTAACAACTATAGCGCCTCTTGCTGCGGCGAATAGTTCAGGCAGCGATGATGGAGCTGGCGGCGGACTGCTGCTGTATATGCTATTCGCACTACTGGGCGGTTTTATACTGAACCTGATGCCCTGTGTGTTCCCAGTTCTATCGATGAAGGCACTTAGCTTCGCTAAAAATGCGGGTGAATCCGTGCACAAACAGCGCATGGATGGCCTGGCTTACACCGTTGGTGTAATTGCCGCCTTCGTAGCCTTGGCAACAGTTCTCATCGTGTTGCGCGCCGGTGGCGAGCGCATTGGTTGGGCGTTCCAGTTTCAGCAGCCTTGGTTCCTTGCGTTTATCGTGTATGTGTTCTTCATGATGGCACTGAGTCTTTCGGGTGTGTTTGAGATCGGTGCGGGCCTCATGGGCGCCGGTGGCAGCCTAGCGCAGAAGAAGGGTTACAAGGGTTCATTCTTCACAGGTGTGCTAGCAACGACTGTAGCGACGCCTTGTACCGCTCCGTTTATGGGGCCGGCACTCGGCTTTGCTCTAACCCAGTCTTGGGCGGTTGCGATGATGGTATTCGTATCCTTGGGCTTAGGCATGGCGCTACCGATTCTCGTGCTCTCTTATATGCCATCCCTAACGAAGTACATGCCCAAACCAGGCGCATGGATGGAAACGTTCAAGCAGTTCATGGCATTCCCTTTGTATCTCTCAGCGCTGTTCTT
>Ga0307995_1002648_pt1 | contig 10311 bp, 9 predicted proteins | sample EllFjometagen262_FD_203132 | JGI IMG/M metagenome (GOLD analysis project Ga0307995, IMG submission 203132) | Marine microbial communities from Ellis Fjord, Antarctic Ocean - #262 | ecosystem: Environmental > Aquatic > Marine > Unclassified | place: Southern Ocean | collected 2014-11-02
TGAGGAGCTAGTGCTTCACGAAGCGCTTCTATTTCGTCACGAAAACCAGTTTTTTCAATTACAAAAAATTCTGGTGAGACCGTCACTATATTAGCGTGACTATCTTTTATCATGTTTTGAATTTGCCGCTCTTCGAATAAAGAACTTGATTTTACTTTATATAGAGCAGATTCTTGAAATATAGTTTCTTCATCTGTATGATAAAAAGCTCTGATTACATCAATTTGTTTTTCAATTTGCTGAACTATTTTCCGAACACCTGATTCGGTCATGTTTACAACAATAATAAATCTGAAAACATCCGGAATCTCTGATTGTGAAGTAGAAAAACTTATAAAATCGATATGTCTCTTCAAGAAAATTGCAGATATACGGTTAAGTAAACCAACATTATTTTCGGTATAAATGGAAATGGTATATTTTGTAAAATCACTCATTATTTTAATCTTATATCTGAAACCGAGGCACCGGTAGGTATCATCGGAAATACATTAGCTTCTTTTTCTACACATACTTCAAGGAAATAGGGCTGATCGGAAGCAATCATCGTTTTAATTGCCTGGTCTAATTCTTCTCGTTTCGTTACCCGTTGTGCATCTATATGATACCCTTTGGCTATGGTCACAAAATCTGGGTTTGTCATTTCTGTAGAAGCATATCGTTTGTCGAAAAACAATTGTTGCCATTGACGTACCATTCCGAGATAATCGTTGTTTAAAACAACAATCTTAACGGCTGTTTTATTTTGAAAGATAGTTCCTAACTCTTGAATGGTCATTTGATATCCACCATCTCCAATAACCGCTACAACTTCACGATCGGGTGCTCCCATTTTAGCACCAATTGCAGCAGGCAAGGCAAATCCCATGGTTCCAAGGCCTCCGGAGGTTACGTTACTATTTGATGTTGACCTACATCCGATACGATAACAGCATCGCCTTTGGTGTATTTGTTGATTCCTACAATTACCTCACCCATGGTTAAACCTTCTTTGGTAGGCAAGATGTCGCCATTAATAACCTCTTCGATTTCAATTTTCATATGATCAGTAAAACATTGTTTCCATTGATTATATGCTTTATGTTTTACAAGAGCTGTAAGTTGCGAAAGGCTTTCTTTGCAATTCCCTAATACAGGAAAATCTGCTTTTACATTTTTACTGATTTCAGCAGGGTCTATTTCTATGTGAACTACTTTTGCTTGCTTTGCATACGTTTCTAAATTTCCAGTAACACGATCATCAAAACGCATTCCAACAGCTATCAATACATCACATTGATTAGTCAAAACATTGGGTCCATAATTTCCATGCATCCCCACCATCCCAAAATTAAGTGGGTGCTTGGTTGGAAGAGCAGACAAGCCTAAAATTGTCCATGTAGCTGGGATTCCAGAAGTCTCAATAAAAGCCTTAAACTCTTCTTCAGCTTCTCCTAAAATAACACCTTGCCCCCAAATTATCATGGGTTTTTGTGCCTTATTAATTATTTCAGCAGCAGCTTCTACTTGAGCAGTGTCTAGGGTTGGTGCTGGTGCATAACTTCGAACTCCTTTACATTTCGCGTAGGTGTAATCTAGTAATTCAAATTGGGCGTCTTTGGTAATATCTATAAGTACAGGTCCCGGTCTCCCAGAACGAGCAATATAAAAAGCTTTTGCCATAATAACAGGAATCTCACTGGCTTTGGTAATCTGATAATTCCATTTGGTTACTGGGGTTGAGATACCGATAATATCAGTTTCTTGAAAAGCATCTGAGCCTAATAAATGTGATGCAACTTGACCTGTAATACAGACCATGGGTGTCGAATCTATTTGTGCGTCAGCAATTCCTGTTACCAAGTTTGTAGCACCAGGTCCTGAAGTAGCCATTGCGACTCCAACTTTACCAGATGTTCTGGCATATCCCTGAGCGGCGTGTGTTGCTCCTTGTTCGTGTCTAGTTAATATATGAGATAAACTATCGCTGTATTTATAGAGCTCATCGTATATAGGCATGATTGCTCCACCAGGATATCCATATATTAAATCTACTCCTTCTTCTAGAAGACAACGAATAACTGCTTCTGCTCCGGAAATAGAACTTGTTTCTTTATTTTTCATTTTAAAACTCATCTGTTACACAGCCTTCTGAAGCTGTAGAAACATTTTTAATGTATTTATATAAAACCCCTCTCTGAAATTTGTAAGCGGGTTCTTTCCAATTTGCTTTTCTTGAAGCCAACTCTTCATCACTTACTAAAATATTCAGGGTGTTGCTTTCTGCATTTATTTCTATGATATCGCCATTCTCAATTAAACCGATGGCACCTCCTGTCTGGGCTTCGGGAACAATATGTCCAACAACAAACCCATGGGTTCCACCAGAAAATCTTCCATCTGTTATTAATGCGACGTCTTTACCTAAACCTGCACCCATAATGGCAGCTGTTGGTTTCAACATTTCAGGCATACCCGGTCCTCCTTTTGGGCCTTCATATCGAATTACAATAACTTCTCCTTTCATAACTTCTCCTCTACCAATTCCGTCGTTAGCGGCATATTCACTGTCATAAACACGAGCTGGACCTTTGAATGTTAATCCTTCTTTTCCTGTAATTTTTGCTACCGAACCACCTATAGCAAGGTTACCTTTTAGTATGCGAATATGTCCCGATGCTTTAATAGGGTCACTAATTGGATGTATTATATCCTGACCTTTTTTTAAATCTTTTACCTCTGCTAAGTTCTCAGCAAGGGTTTTGCCTGTTACGGTTAGACAATCCCCATGTAACATTCCTTCAGCAAGCATAAATTTTAGTACTGCAGGTACTCCCCCAATGTTATGAAGATCTTCCATGAGATATTTTCCACTTGGCTTTAAATCTGCCAAGAATGGTGTGATGTCCATTAACTTCTGAAAATCATCTAAAGAGAATTCTATTTGTGCAGATTTTGCAATAGCAAGGAAATGTAAAACAGCATTTGTAGAACCTCCCAAAACAGCAACCAAACGAATCGCATTTTCCAAAGATTTTTTGGTTACAATATCTGAGGGCTTTATGTCTTGTTCTATTAAATGTCGGAGAGCGGCCCCAACTTTTTCACATTCTTCTTTTTTATTTGAGCTTACCGCTGGATTTGATGAGTTATATGGCAATGCCATACCGAGCGCTTCTATTGCAGAAGCCATGGTATTAGCCGTGTACATTCCACCACAAGCACCTGCTCCGGGACAAGCTTTTTTCACTACTTGATTAAACTCAGACTCCTCCATGGTTCCAGCAACTTTCTCTCCCCAAGCTTCAAATGCAGAAACTATGTCTAACTTTTTGTCTTTATGACAACCAGGAGCTATAGTACCTCCATAAACTAAGATTGAGGGACGGTCTAATCTCAACATAGCCATCAATGCTCCAGGCATATTTTTATCACAACCAACAACAGTAACAAGAGCATCGTAGGACATTGCTTGAACAACTGTTTCCATAGAATCTGCAATTACATCTCTGGAAGGAAGCGAAAAACGCATTCCAGGAGTTCCCATAGAAATTCCATCACTTACTCCTATGGTATTGAAAATCAAACCAACTAAATCAGAAGCTTGAACTCCTTTTTTTATGTCAACAGACAAATCATTGAGATGCATGTTGCATGGATTACCTTCATAACCTGTAGATGCAATACCAATTAAGGGTTTTTTGAAATCCTCATCGGTCAATCCTATTGCATGTAACATGGCTTTTGCAGCTGGTTGCGTTGGATCTTGCGTTACTGCTTTACTGAACTTATTATATTCCATTTAATTTTTAATCTAACCCGAATTTATAACACTTAAAAAAAGGCGGAAAATTAATTTTTAAATTCGCCCTAAGCCCAAAAGCATTAAATATTTATATTACATTTGTTTTCAAATATTTAAAGTTAAAAACTAACGACATTCAAGATCTTTTAACTTTAAAAATTAGCTGTAAATAAAAGAAAAATTAGTGAGATAAACAGTTCCTTTTATTCCTTTTATAGAATGAATAAATTTCTGCTTAAATAGTTGAATTATTCATTGATTATTGAGTATTAAGTGTTGAAATTTTGGATTATTCGTAATACATTTAAAATTCAATCCTAATAAATTTAATATAGTATATTCAAAAACCCTATTATTGTGAGAAATTATAAATTATGGAAAAATCAGTAAGTAAAGCAATAGAATACAGAAGGTCCGTTAGAAGATATGATTCCAAAAAAGCTCTTAATATTAAAGATGTTGAAGCCTGTATACGTCAAGCAACCCTAGCTCCTACAAGTAGTAATTTACAGTTATGGGAATTTTATCATATTACAAACCCTGAGACGCTTAAAGAATTATCTACGGCCTGTTTTGGTCAAGCTGCTGCTGCTACTGCCCTCCAATTAGTAATTCCAATAGTTCGCAAAGATCTTTGGAGAAAAAGAGTTAATGCAAATCTAAAATTTTTGAATGCTCAGTTTGAAGCACAAGAAGTGCGAAACACAAAGCAAGAAAAAATGGCCTTAAATTATTACGGAAAAGTAATTCCAACACTTTACAAAGACTTTTTTGGAATCCTTGGATTAATAAAAAAAGTAGCTACTAAAATTACAGGGGCTTTCCGTCCTATGTATCGAGAAGTTAGCGCGACTGACTTAAGAGTAGTTGCTCACAAGAGTACTGCTTTAGCGGCTCAAAACTTCATGATCAGCATGGCAGCAAAGGGAATCGATACTTGTCCAATGGAAGGGTTCGATTCTAAAAGAGTAAGACAAATACTTGGCCTTCCTAAAAGCGCTCAAATCAGTATGATAATTGGTTGTGGATACCGAGACAAGGGCGGTATCTACGGTCCTCGATTTAGAGTTCCTTTTGATGAAGTTTATCATAAAATTTAAAAAAAACAGTATCTCCTTCTTTCTTTTGAAACATAACATTCATTGCTTGTTCGGTTAACTGGAGTATCCTCGGATACCCCCCAGTTACTTGACCATCAAAGCCTGCAATCAACAAAACTCCGGAAGATGTAATTTGAACTGTCCCAGGGCGAATAGCTCCGCTTAACATAGAAACAGGTTCTGTTTCAAAAGCCGACCCTATTCGATAACCCATTCTACTTTGCTTTTCAACTTTGAAAATATTTTTGAATAAAAGCTTCTTTTGCTCATCAGACAAAAGAGCGAACTCGGGTCCCTTTTCAGCATATATGTTTTGATCCGTTAAATAGGAATCGTCCCAGCGTAATTTAGAATTAGAATTAGAATGCTCTTTAATCCTGTCGTTTTTCATCCAAAAAAGATGTATTCCCGACTTTAAATATGCGCTTTTTGTTATTGGTGAATAAAAAGAAGTACTCCCTAAAATAGCTGGTAAAATTAAAGGTTTATTGATTTTAATGTACGTTCGCAGCCCGCTCAAAACTCTTCCAAGTTTTAGCTCATCTCCTGCAAGCACATGAATTGGAGTATTGTTTTTTAAGGGTTTTTCATTCAACCAAGCCTCCATTATAGCACCCGTTAAGACAAGAGAGCACCGTTCGTGGAACAGTAACTTTGGTCCAATAAGTGTGCATTCTATAATACTCGAATGTAATTGTTCACCAAACAATGCATGCGCTAATTCAAATGCTTTTTGATCCATAGCTCCCGATACCGGAACCCCCAAATGCCTATGACCTTTTCGACCTTGATCTTGAATGGAAGTATAAAATCCAGCGTCTAAAACCTCAATCATCTATAAGGGTTTTTAAATATGGGTGTGCCGAGTTTGTTCTTATAGCCTCCAAAACATCTTGGTATTCTGGTTTAGATATTTTATAAAACCGAACCTGATCTCCGGGGTTTATTATGGATAGATCTGCACTAGAAAAATCGATTATGGAAACTGGGCAATTTCCAATTACGTGCCAACCGCCCGGGCAATTTTGAGGATATATACCTACTTGATCACCTCCAATTGCAACACTCCCCTTAAGTGTCAAATTATTTGGTATGCTTTTTCGGGCTATTGCCATATCAATTGGTAATCCACTGAGATAAGGGAAACCGGGAAGGAAACCGTAAAAAACAAATCTAAATTTTAAATCAAAAAACTTGGTTAAATATAAATCAAGATGCTGCTGATTGCCCTTGAAAAAAAGGAAAATATCTTTTGTGAATTCTTCGTCAACACAAAAAGGAAGCTTCCATTTTTTTGTTTTAACCAAAAGTTTAGATGGTGTTTTATCAATAATTTCCAACAGGTTTAAACTTACACTTTCTGAATCATAAGCAGACTTGAAAAACAAATTAATGCTGTTGAAGGTTCTAGTAATATCCTCAATATAATCAACGTACTTATCTTTTATAGCATCTGTTAATATAACTAGGAATAAAACGGATTTTTTATCGTTTTGATGTGGGAAATTTATAATAAAGGTTTTACCTAAAGTGGTAAAACTGAAATCTTTCTTAGCGTACATCTATATCTTCTTTTTTTAAAAGTAAATCTATGTGCTTAATTAATTTGGAAGCCTGGGGATGATCTCCATGCAGGCATAAAGTCTGAACAGATAACGTAAGAGATTCATCATTAGCAATCGAAACAGATCCTTTCTTTATAAGCTCTAAAACCTGAAACCCTACCTGCTCAAAATCGGTCAAAACCGCACCATGTAACAAGCGGGAGCGTAAAGTTCCGTCTCCATTATAAGCACGGTCCATAAAACCTTCGCGTTTTATTTTAATTCCAACAATCAATGCCTCTTTTTCTAAAAGGCTTCCGGGAGCACAATAAATTTGAACCTGAGGGAGCTGTTTTTTTACTACATCAAGAAATATATTGACCCGCTCTGCATTAACAAAAAGATCGTTGTACAAAGCTCCGTGAGGCTTGATGTGGTTTATGTTAGTTTCTGTCTTTTTGCAACACAGTTTAAATAATGAGATTTGACGTTCTAAACTATCCTTTAAATCTTTTTTTGAAAGGTTCATCGAAGTTCTTCCAAAGTTATCTGGATCCGGATACGATGGGTGTGGGCCGACTTTAACATCATATGCTTTTGCAAGTTGTAAAGTTCTAAGAATTGTTTCTTCTGAACCTACATGTCCTCCGCACGCTATTGAACAGGAAGAAATAAAGGGCATCAACAACTCCTCATTCCCCATACCTTCACCCATATCACAATTTATATCGATTTTGAACATATTAAAAAATTAAACCCAAACTTTTAAACCCTAGGAATAAAAAGAAAAATTCGATTGAAAATAATAAAATATTCAATCCAATATTTGCAGTATGACCCTGCATTAATTTCGAATTATTTATAAGAGCAATAATAAACAAGCCTACAACGGGCAATAAAATACCATTAGTAATCTGAGCAAAACGGATGATATCAACAGGCTTAAACTGCATAGATGAAAAAAGAACACCACAAAGAAGAACCAAAAGCGCTACAGATTTATAACCCCATGAATTGGAACGCCATCCAAAGCACTCACAAACAACAAATGCGGCTGCCATCGGAGCTGTTATTGCAGAAGTAATCCCTGCAGCAAACAATCCTAAGGACATCAATATTGTTGCAAACTGACCATACAGAGGGGTTAGTGCTAATCCTAAATCACCTACAGACTCAATTGTTTGACCTTCGAGAGTTGCAGCACAAATAATAATTGATAAAGAAATAATTCCCCCAAGGGTAACTGCAAATACTGTATCCAAGCGCAATGCTCGTAAGGAAAAAGTTTCGTTTTTTACCAAAGCAGCATGAAGAAATAAATTATAAGGAACCACAGTTGTTCCTAACAACCCAACTATGGTCAAGGTGTCTTTGGTATTAAATTCAGGGAAAAACATTCCCTTTAAAACTGCAATCAGATCTGGTTTTGTTAGTATTGCCGTTAATAAAAACGATATACTCATAAGCAACACAATAGCAGCTAAAATATTTTTTAAAAGTTTGTGGGATCCTATCACAATCAGAATTGCAACCAGAACTCCAACTATAAGCGGTAAAAAATAAAAATTTGTTCCAAAATTGTAATCAACTCCTTGCGTTAGGTTTTCAATACCAAGTAAAGCGCCTGTCAAGTTTCCGGCTTCGTATGCGGCGTTTCCAATAAATATTGCACCGATGAGAAGAGCTCCTAAAATAAATTTTAACAGTGAATTTGAAGTCTGATGCAAAACGCTTTCTGCTAATCCTTTACGAGTAGTAAAGCTTATTCGTGCAGTAGAATTTTGAATAATTATTGTTATTAAAATGGAAAGCACCATTGCCCATAAAAGGGAAAAGCCATTTTGAACTCCTGCTAAAACACAAAGGGTTATGGTTCCTGGGCCAATAAATGCAGCTGTAATTATTATCGCTGGGCTAGCCTTAAATTTAGAAAACATAATTTTTAACGTAAGTTAATCATTAAAACAACAAAATCAACTTTTATAGACTACAGCATTGCATTCCCGCTCCAACAGAAGCAAAGACGTAAGTCTAATTTTCTTTTGACTCAAAACCTTCTGCACTTCCGAAAAGTTGAACAAGCATAAGTAGTAAGTTTTGGCCATGCAAAATACATTTTAATCTTAGAGAATAATACATAAATGTTTAATATAGTATATAAATTTTGCAAAAAATAACACGATTAATTACAGATTTGTACATAAACCTATACAATCAACGTGTGATGTTTAATTATAAGTAGTTTTATCTATATATTAATGAGAAATTAAAAATGGATACATACACAATGTTAACACTTTGACAATTTTTACTCCTTTAAATAATTGTTTTAGTAATAGTGTACATAAGTAAATATTTAAAACGAAATAGACCTAAATAATAATAATTATTGAAATATAAATTTTGTTTATTAAAAACATATCAAGTCATTATCCTTAAAACACCCTACATTAAACAGGGTTTTAAAACTATTATTTAAATGAAGTATTTCCGCATAACAGTCGCTGTGTTTTTTATCTTTGGGTGTTCTTCAAATTCGAGTAAAACAGAACAAGACCAATTAGATTGGAGCTTTCCACATTTTGAAAAACAAGATGATGTTAATCCAATTCTAAATCCGGATAAGGAGTTGGTTTTTACAGATCCCATTAGTCAGAATCAAGTATTTTGGGAAGAGCGCAACGTACTAAACCCTGCTGCAATTGTTAAAAACGATACCGTATTTATGCTTTACAGAGCACAAGACAAATGGGGTACTTCAAGAATCGGGTTAGCTTACAGTAATGATGGGATTTCGTTTATGAAAAACAAAGCACCTGTTTTTTATCCCGACAAAGACGACCATAAAAAAAAGAATGGAACTTCCAAAAGTTGACGGAGAGCCCTATTCCCTTGATTGTATATCCTGTTATTTTGATGGGGTTGAAGATCCAAGAGTTGTTATTGACGACCAAAGAACCTAATTCATGACCTATACTGCCTATGATGGGAAAACTACTCGTTTGAGTATTGCATCTTCTATAGATTTAGTGAGTTGGAATAAGTATGGACGGGTACTTTCTCAAGAAAAGTATAAAGATTATTGGTCTAAGGCGGGAGCTATTATTACAGAACAGATCGGAAATCAACAAGTAGTAAAAAAAATAGATGATAAGTATTGGATGTATTTTGGAGACACCTATTTATATATGGCATCTTCTACCAATCTTATCGATTGGGAGCCAGAGGAGAACATCGAAAACGGTGCTTTAATTTCGGTTCTTCACCCAAGAAAAGGTTTTTTTGACAGCCGCTTAGTAGAGTCTGGGGCTTATGCTCAGTATACCGAAAATGGTATTTCATTAATGTACAATGCCAGTAATGCTGCCAATTATAGCGATCCAAACCTGTCCAAATTTACTTATGCTGCAGGACAAGCTTTGTTTGATAAAGACAAACCCTATAAGTTAAAAGACCGAACCGATTCTTATTTCATCTATCCCGACAAGGCTTATGAAAAGATCGGAGAAGTAAACGAGGTTTGTTTCGTTGAAGGACTTGTGTTTTTTAAAGAAAAATGATTTCTGTATTAGGGACAGCAGACTCCAAAATTGCAGTTGCTGTATACGATCCTCAGGCAAAAAATTAATTAGTCCTTTTTAAGACCCAATTTTAACCATTCGTAATAGGTTTTTGCATCTGTGTACTGGATTGGAGTATTCAAAAGCGTTCCATCGGCTTCCATAAGCACATAATAGGGTTGTGAAGCTGTGTTGAAATTTAAACTCTGAAATGCCGCCCATTGCTCTCCTACTGTGTTTATTTGCTGCACACGCCCGTTTGGAAACTTAAAGTTAAATTCCTCAGACTCCTCAAGTGGTTTTCGATCGTCAATGTATAGCGA
>Ga0307995_1002654_pt1 | contig 10300 bp, 11 predicted proteins | sample EllFjometagen262_FD_203132 | JGI IMG/M metagenome (GOLD analysis project Ga0307995, IMG submission 203132) | Marine microbial communities from Ellis Fjord, Antarctic Ocean - #262 | ecosystem: Environmental > Aquatic > Marine > Unclassified | place: Southern Ocean | collected 2014-11-02
AGCTTTTTTGGGGATTTTTTACTAACACGCCAAGGTAATATTCTTCTGTTATTATCGTACCAAGCTAGAATTTTTTTTGATAAATTGTTGTTAAGATGCATAGCAAAAAAGATAATAATAAAAGCAGTACTTTCATACAAGGTTTAAGACCTTTTTCTAAGTCATTACCACATGGTCTGAAGAGGCTATTGAGAAAAGGTAGTTATAACTTTTCTAATATAGTCGACAACTGGGCTAAAATGGTCGGTAAAGACCTTTCAGGTGCATGCTATCCGAGTACAATAAAAATGGGTAAAGAAATGAACAACGGAACTCTTGTTTTAACCGTAATTCATGGAAATGAATTAATCGTAGAATATGGAAAACAAGAAATTATGGACAAAATTAATAGTTTTTTTGGCTTTAAATGCATTAAAGAAGTTAAACTTAAAGTTGTTCAGGAAAAGAAAAAATCAAAACAAATTTCTTCATTAAAAGAAGGTAAATTGAATTATAATAATAAATTAGAAAATATTAATAATGAAGGACTTAAAAAAACTTTAAAAAAACTAATCGAGGCTTACAATGCTAAAAATAATTAAAAATACTTGTTTACTATCTCTTTTTTTTCTATTTTTAAATTGTGACCAGTCATCACAAGGCAAGAATAATTCTAATGATATAGTAACTGTGAAAGTATTTTCTTCACTAACTTGTCCGCATTGCGCAGACTTTCACGGAAAAATATATGAAAAGTTAGAAAAAGAATATATTAGCAGTGGAAAAGTAAAGTTTGAACACCATAGTTTTCCTCTTGATCTGCCGGCTTTAAATGCAGAAAAAATTTTACAATGCAACGAAAGCTCTCAGATAAACTTAAATTTTTTAACTGAGATGTATAAAAAGCAAAATAAATGGGCAACAGGATCTGATATAAATACAATTAATAATTCAATCAAAGCTATTGGGAGAGAATTTTCTTTGACAGAAGATGAAATGAATAAATGTTTAACGGATAAAAAATTAGAAGAAAAAATTCTCAATGAAAGGATTGAAGCCCAAAAGAATTATAAAATAAGCTCAACACCTACTATTTATATTAATGAAAAAAAATACAAAGGATCGCGAGATTATAAGTCTTTTAAGAAAGTAGTTGATAAACTTTTATAATGAAATTTAAAAAAATAGAAATATCAGGTTTTAAATCTTTTTTTGATAAAACTAATTTTTATATAGAAAGTGGTCTAACAGGAATAGTTGGTCCAAACGGATGTGGGAAATCTAATATTGTAGAATCTTTAAGATGGTGTATGGGTGAAACGTCAGCAAAAAGTATGAGAGGTTCAGGCATGGAAGATGTTATTTTTTCTGGCACTTCAAATCGCCCTGCAAAAAATATATCTGAAGTTTCTGTTCAAATTGAAAATTTAGATAAAGATGGTCCCATGCAATATAATGAACTGGACGAAATTACAGTAACCAGAAGAATTGAAAGAGACAAAGGCTCAAAATACTTTATTAACCAAAAAGAAGTAAGAGCAAGAGATGCTCAAACCTTTTTTGCAGATTTATCTACAGGTGCGCATTCGCCTTCTATGATTAGTCAGGGAAAAATTGGAGCGCTAGTCACCTCTAAACCTGCGGAACGAAGATTAATATTGGAAGAAGCTGCTGGTATCTCAGGAATTCATGCGAGAAGAGAGGAAGCTGAGTCTCGGTTAGGAGCAGCAGAAAATAATTTAAAACGAGCCGATGAGCTAAAAAAACAACAAGAAAAACAGCTAGATAATCTTAGAAAACAAGCTGAAGAAGCAACAAGGTATAAAGAAATTTCAAAAGAAATCAAAAGTATAGAAGCTGGTTTATATTACCTTAAGCTAACTGCTATAGAAAAAGACAAGTCAACATTTGCTGAAAAATTAAGTGACCAAGATGACGAACTAAGTGCTGTTAAAATAGACTTGAGTCACAACAATCAATTACTAGAAGAGGAGAATAAAAGATTAGCTCCTTTAAGAGATAGAAGGATGGAAAATCTGACAAAATTACAAAAACTTAACTTAGAGATGTCTAATTTAGACGAGGAAGAATCTAGAATTAAAAATTTACAGATTAAGCTTCAAAGCTCATTAGATACTCTAGATTCTGATTTAGAAAGAGAGAAGAGTATATCTTTAGATGCTTCATTAAATGAAAAAAGAATACTTGAAGAAAAAAATGAATTGTTAAAAACTGAAAAAGAAATATCTGATACTGAATTAAAATCAGAAAAAGATTTAGACCAATCAAAATCAGGCTTACAAAAGCTTCAGCTTAACTTAGAGAAAATAATAAATGAGATTGAGAGTTATATCGACTCAGAAAAAAAATTAACGCGAGAAATTTTTGAAAAATTAAAAAAAATTGTTAATCAAATTACAGCTTCTCAAGAACAGTATGCTTCGACTTATGGAAAAAATGAGTCGATAAAAAGTGACTCTATTAAGAGAAGAGAGAGGATTAAGAATATAGATATTGAACGTGAAAATTGGAAAAATCTAAAAACTAACTCTGATAAAATGATAAGAGAACTAAATGAAAGAAAAAATAAGATTAAAAGTGAAATTACTGAAAATCAAAAGAACCCTGAAAAAATTGCGACGACTAAAGGGCAGAATATACAGAACGTAGAAAATACTAAGAAAAGAAGTGAAGAGTTAAATGAAGAATTAACTAAAGCTGAGACAAAATATAATTTGATAAATCAAAACCTAGGAGAAATTCAAGAAAAATTTAGTGTCTTACGTGAAAACAAAGCAAGGAGTGAAGCTACCATTGAAGGTATTGAAAAAAGAAAAAAGGATTTAATTTATTCTATTAAAAATGATTTAAGAATAGACAATGAAAATATTCTTTTGTCGATTTCTAACCTAAACACTCAAACACCAGAAAATTACCCTAGCTTGGAAAAACAAGAAACGAATCTAGGAAAAATTAAAAAACAAAGGGAAGCGCTAGGTTCTGTTAACTTAAGAGCTGATGAGGAAACAAAAAAATATCAAGATGAAATTAAAAAGATGGAAGACGATAGAGCTGATCTTTATTCTGCTATTGTAAAACTTAAAACATCAATTGATGAGCTTAATCAAAAAGGAAGAGAGAAACTTCTTGATGCTTATACAAAAGTTAATAGAAAATTTAACGAAGTCTACACAAAACTATTTAACGGTGGGAGTGCTAAATTAGAACTAGTTGACTCTGACGATCCTTTAGAAGCTGGTTTAGAAATGCTTGTTTCACCTCCGGGAAAAAGACTTCAATCAATTACTCTGTTGTCGGGTGGTGAACAAGCATTAACGGCTTTGTCTTTGGTCTTTGCTGTATTTCTGGTTAATCCTTCACCTATTTGTGTGTTAGACGAAGTAGACGCCCCGTTAGATGATGCTAATGTTAATAAGTTTTGTGATTTATTAGAAGAGCTTGTAAAAATAACTCAAACAAAATTCATTATTATTTCTCACCACGCTTTAACGATGTCTAGAATGCACAGGTTATATGGTGTGACTATGCCAGAAAAAGGTGTCAGCCAACTTGTAGCTGTTGACTTGGAAAAAGCCGAAGAACTGGTCGCTTAATTTTAAAGATGAAAAATCTAACTGATTTCAAAACTCGCCTAAAAATTGCAAAAGAAAGACAGAAGAGCACCCATAAAAATGAAGATAATAAAGGTAATCTTTCATCTATGGGAGGTGCTTTTAAGTTAAGCACAGACCTTGTCGCACATGTCGCGGTTGGGACAATAATTGGGTTTATTTTAGATAGTTGGTTTGATACTAAGCCTTGGTTAATAATTTTTTTCTTTTTTCTAGGTTCTGTAGCTGGAATTTTAAAGGTAATAAAAGTCGCTAAAAGAATGCAGGAGAAAGACTAATTTTAAAAAAAACTTATGGCAACAAACCCAATGCACCAATTTGAAGTTTACAGAATTGGTCCAGAAATTAAGATAGCAGGCACCGACCTGTCTTTCACGAATGCAAGTTTATTCATGCTTCTAAGTGCGCTTGTTATTTGTGGCGTTCTATTTTTAGGTACAAGAGAGAAAAAACTTATTCCTGATAAATTACACTTAATTTCTGAAATAATTTATAATTTTATAGCGAAAATGATCAGTGATACTGCGGGAACTAAAGCAAAACCATATTTCCCTTTTATTTTTAGTTTATTCATGTTTGTGCTTTTCTGTAATATGCTTGGTATGTTGCCTTACTCCTTTACAGTGACAAGCCACATTATAGTTACTTTATTAATGGCAATATTTGTTTTTATTGCTGTAACTGTAATAGGTTTTATGAAACATGGGTTTGGCTATTTAAAACTCTTTGTGCCTAGTGGTGTACCGATGGTTTTACTTCCACTTATTACAATAATCGAAATAATTTCTTATTTAAGTAGACCAGTTAGTCTATCAGTGCGTTTGTTTGCAAATATGATGGCTGGACATACAATGTTAAAAGTTTTTGGTGGATTTGTTATTAGTTTAGGAATGCTAGGAGGTTGGTTACCACTTAGTTTTTCAGTAGCATTAACGGGCTTGGAGATATTAGTTGCGTTTTTACAAGCTTATGTTTTTGCAATTTTAACCTGTATCTATTTAAATGATGCATTAAATTTACACCATTAACAAAAAAAAAGGAGGAACAATGGAGTTAGAAGCAGCAAAAATGATTGGAGCAGGTCTCGCTGCAATCGCACTAGCAGGAGCAGGAGTTGGTATTGGAATAATATTTGGTAATTATTTATCAGGTGCTATGAGAAACCCATCAGCGGCTCAAAAACAATTCCCTAATTTACTTTTAGGGTTTGCGTTAGCTGAAGCAACTGGTCTGTTTGGATTAGTTATAGCGCTAATTATATTATTTGCATTTTAAGTAATAGTCTTCAATATAAATGAGATTTTTTCTTTTAATCGCGGGAATTTTTATAACGAGCAAGATCGACTTGCTGGCAGCTGAGGCTGGAATGCCTCAGCTAGATCCGACATATTGGGCATCACAAGCTTTTTGGTTAATTTTAATTTTTACCGCCTTGTATTTGGCTTTATCAAATTTATTTATTCCAAAAATTAAAGACAATATTGATAACAGAGAAAATAAAATTAAAGATGATTTAGATGAAGCTCAAAAATTAAAAAATTTAGCAGAGCAAAAGTTTGGAGAGTATGAACTATCTATAGAAAATGCTAAAAAAGAAGTTCAAAAAATTATTTTCGAAAGCAAAAATAAGATGAATTTAGAAATACAGGGTAAGAAAAAAAAAATTGAGAAAGAAATTGAAAGTGAAATTAAAGATGCAGAAAAAGAAATAGAAAACTTAAAAAAAGATTCTCTAACAAATATTTCAAGCATATCTGAAGAAGTAGCCTCAAAGGTAATTGAGCGTATATCGGGCGAGCCCATGAACCAAAGTAGTGTTAAAGCAGCTATACTTGAGGTGACTAAAAATAACTTAGGTAAATATTTATGATAATTGATGCTGCTTTTTGGGTCGCTATTTCATTCTTTATTTTTCTGGGCGTTTTAATTTATTATAAAATACCACAAAAAATAACTACTGTTTTAGACGATAGTATTAATACGATCAAAAATGAAGTTGATAACGCTGAATCGCTTAAGGAAGAATCTAAAAATATTTTAAGTGAATATGAAAAAAAAATTAGTAATGCCAAAAATGAAGTTAAACAAATGATTGACGCTGCTAACGAGGAAACTGATAGAAGCGTTTTGAAGTCTAATGAGGAATTTCATACACAAATGGAAAATAGAAAGAAAAATACTGATGAACAAATTAAACAAATGAAAAACCAAGCTTTAAAGGATATTAAAAATGCTTCAGTTAAAATCTCTATTCAAGCAGTAGAAGTACTGCTAAAAAATTCTTTAGATAAAAATAAATTAAACAAAATATTTACCTCAAGCATAGAAGAGACTAAATCAGCTCTTTTAAGAAAACCTACTCAAATAAATAATTTAAACACGCAAAAAAAATAGGGCGAGTAATTAAACTCGCCCTATTGTTAAAGCTATAAATCTATTTAGCTCTTGAACTAGTGTTTTGCATTGCGCAAGCCCAAATAATAAGACCGAAAGCGATCTTGTTTAAAAAGTCTGCAGCATTGTAAAGAACGTTAAGTGTATCAACGTTTACTCCACCAGAAGTTAAATAACCGAACATGTAACCTAGTGGGTATACAGCCCAACCAACAGTAACAATTATTCTCATAGCACTGAAAGCAGTGATTAGAGACTTGTTGCCACTTTTAGATGCTATCGTTCCGGCTTCACCTGAGAATATTTCAAACAGAATGTATATCCAACCTGCCATTCCTATTATGAAACCAACCATTGCTGATATGTAACCAGCTTCTCCCATGTAACCACCTACTAGCATTACTATAGAACCTATTAAAAGTTTCCAGAATACTGATGATGGTACTTTTTTCACAGCAGCCAATACAAAATAAAACTCAAGCATTAGTAAAGGTACTGTAATTAACCAATCGATATATCTGTAAACAGTTGGTGACTCACCAGTTCCGATCCAAATATCTCTCATGTACATGTAGTGAATGAATGCAATACCAGTTACTAATCCCGCAACTGTAATTGAAACTCTCCACTGTGGTGCAACAGATCCTCTTTCTAAAAAAAAGAATGCTGTAGCTGCTAAACAACCCATTGAAACTAACCAAAATGATATTCCTACGAAATCATTTGTGGCTAAAATAGCTGTCGCTGCATTAGCTGAGCTAGTGATACCAAAAATGGCAATAGCTGCTAGTGCGATTTTACTTAATTTACTCATAAAAACTCCCTCGTTGTTAGTTTTCTACTTAGTTTATATATAAACTGTTTAAGATTAACTTTTTTATAAACAATTTTAGGAAACTTATAAAATAAATGCATGCTTTAGAAGTATATTTTGCCCTAAAAAATGCATTTTTTATTGAGTTTTTAAACTTTTCTGAGGATAATTATCAAAAAACTAAGAAAGTAGGACAATAATTAGAATCAATTTAAAATAAAAACTAAGTTATCAATATTTTATTTTAAGGTTACAAAGATTTTAAAATGGATGTTTAAGGTTTTTTTGTCATACTTAATTATACTTTTTATGTATTAGCATAGTTTAAAATGAATAAAGATAAAAAAATTGTTGTTATAGGTTCTGGGTTTGGGGGAATTGCTGCAGCATTACGTATGCGTGCAAAGGGTTATCAAGTTACGCTGCTAGAAAAGCATCCAGACCTAGGCGGACGAGCACGTGTATTTAAAAAAGATGGGTTTACTTACGATGGAGGGCCTACGGTAATAACTGCACCTTATTTATTTGAAGAATTATTTTCTTTGTTTGATAAAAAAATATCAGATTATGTAAAAATTGTTCCCTTAGTGCTTTGGTATAGATTTGTTTTTGAAGATAAGACATCTTTTGACTATTCAGGAGATGAAAAAAAAATGGAAAAAGAAATACAAAAATTTTCAAAGAATGATGTGCCTGGTTATAAGAAATTAGTTAGTTTTACACAAAAAATTTTTGACAAAGGTTTTACAGAACTTTCTACAAAACCCTTTAACAATATTAAGTTTATGCTTAAACAAATTCCTTCACTTTTAAAACTTAAAAGTTATCAGTCTGTATATAAACTTGTCTCAAGCTATATTTCTAACGAAAAATTAAGAAAAGTTTTTAGTATGCACCCTCTCTTAGTTGGGGGAAATCCATTCACTACAACTTCTATCTATACATTGATTTTATATTTAGAAAAAAAATGGGGTATTCATTATTCGATTGGTGGGACAGGTAGTGTTGTGAATGCTTTAGAAAAATTAATGAAAGAAGAAGGTATTGAAATTGTTAAAAATGCAGAGGTAACGGAAATATTAAGCTCTGGTGACAAGATTGAAGGGGTACAAATTAACGACAAAGAAAATATATATGGAAATTATGTAATTTGTAATTCTGATCCTCCTAATGTTTATAAAAATTTAATTAAATCTAAAAAGAAATATGGTTTTTTATTTAACCAAAAAGTTAAAAGAATGAATTATTCTATGGGTCTTTTCGTTTATTATTTTGGATCAAAAAAAAAATTCAAAGATGTCGCTCACCATACTATCTACTTTGGTAAATCGTATAAAAATCACTTAAATAAAATTTTTGATCAAAAAGTGTTATCTGATGATATAAGTTATTACTTACACAGACCGACTGCTACTGACCCAAGTATGGCTCCAAAAGATCAAGATGCTTTCTACGTCTTAGTACCTGTTCCAAATAACTTATCTGAGATTAATTGGTCAAAAGAAGGAGAGAGATTTAAGGAATTAGTTCTTACTAAAATGGACCAAACAGTCTTACCTGGAATAAAAGAAAGTGTTGTTAGTGACTTTTATTTAACACCTGATTATTTTGAGAATGAGCTTGCTACGCTTCATGGGTCAGGTTTTTCTATTCAACCAAAGTTTACTCAATCAGCTTACTTTAGATTTCATAATAAATCAGAAATCTTTGATAATCTTTACTTTGTTGGCGCGGGAACTCATCCTGGTGCTGGAATGCCAGGTGTATTATCTTCAGCTAAAGTATTAGATGAACTATTGTGATGGATATAAATCAAAGTCTAATTTCAAAACACGCCAAATCATTTAGCTGGGCGGGTTTTTTTTTATCTAAAGAAACTTTTAGTAAATGTTCTGTTTTATATGATTTTTGTAGAACAATTGATGACATAGCCGATGAAGATGGTAAATTAGATGCTAAAAAAAAGAAATTTTTAGAATTTAAATCAGAATTTAAAAATAAGAACTTTTCAAATAATATAATAAAAAATATTCATAAGCTTTTAGAGGAAGAGGGTATTTCTCACAAAATAGTTAATGATCTATTTGATGGTATTGAGTCTGATCTCAAGAATGAAGTCAGTTTCAATAATAAAAAAGATTTATTGATTTATTCCTACCAAGTTGCTGGTACGGTAGGATTGATGATGGCAAAAATACTCAAAGTTAAAAATCAGCAATCTTTAAGATGTGCAGTTGACTTAGGGGTTGCCATGCAGCTAACTAATATTACAAGAGATGTGATTGAAGATAAAAATAGAAATAGAACATATATAAAACCTGATTTCAATTCAATAAGAGAAACAATTTCTTTAGCAGATACTTTTTATCAAAGTTCTTTTCCAGCTATAAAAAATATTCCTATATTTTCGAGATTTGCAATTTTAGTAGCAAGAAGAATATACAAGAGGATAGGATATGAAATTTTGTTTAAAAAAAACATAGAGACTTATAATAGTGCAGGAAAAATATATGTTTCAGTTTTAGGTAAAGCAGTAGAAACTTTCTTGTCTTTTTTTGACTTAATTAAGCTTTTTTTTATAAATTCAAGTGAACAAGAAAAACAAAATGAACATATAATGCTACATAAAGAAATTAATTTAGATGAAAAAATTTGATTATGTAATTATTGGTGGAGGATGCGCAGGTTTATCTTTGGCCTATGAGTTGGAAATTAACAATAAACTTGATTCTAAAACTCTAGCTATTATTGAACCAAGAGCTGTATATAAAAGAGATAAGACATGGTCCTTTTGGAGAGTTATTGATCATAATTTTGATGATTGTGTTATAAAGAGCTGGAATACGTTCTCCATAAATTCCCCTTCTGGATCACACGAAATTAAAAATGAAAGTTTTCCCTATCAAAGTATTGATAGTGGTCATTACTATAAAAAAATTAATACTTCATTGTCAAAAAACGAAAATATTCAATTTTTTAGAAACATAAGTGAAATAGATACAAATAATTCTTTTATTTTTAATAGTGTGCCAGAATCAACATTGGATAAATCTAAACTATGGCAGCACTTTCAAGGCATCGAAATCGAAGTTGAAAAAGATATTTTTGACGATGAAATAATCAACTTGATGGACTTTAATTGCGATCAAAGAAGTAGTGTTCATTTCTTCTACACATTGCCATTTACTAAAAATAAAGCTCTCATTGAAACAACTTGGTTATCTAGATTTGATAATGACTCATTAAAAGACTACGACTCTCAAATAGAAAAATACATAAAAGAAACTTTAGGTATTCAAAAATATAAAATTAATTTTAAAGAAAAAGGAGCGATTCCCCTTTTCTATTCAAATTCAACTAAAGTATTTAACAAAATAAATATTGGTTCAGCTGGATACATGACAAGGTTAAGTACAGGTTATACTTTTTTAAATATTCAAGAACATAGTAAATATATCAGAGAGAATATTGACAACATTGT
>Ga0307995_1002655_pt1 | contig 10297 bp, 14 predicted proteins | sample EllFjometagen262_FD_203132 | JGI IMG/M metagenome (GOLD analysis project Ga0307995, IMG submission 203132) | Marine microbial communities from Ellis Fjord, Antarctic Ocean - #262 | ecosystem: Environmental > Aquatic > Marine > Unclassified | place: Southern Ocean | collected 2014-11-02
CAGCTTTATCCATTTATCCAAAATACAAAAATCATTAAAAAAGCTCCAATATAATTGATAAAAACATTAATATAATTAATTATCTAACTGTATATCAGTATGATGTAAATATCAAAAATTGAATATTAGGCACTTTTTAATTAACTTGATATTAGTATTAAATAAATTATGAAAAAAGCATTTTTTTTAATCCTCTTGCCTTTGATAAGCAATTCACAATATGAATATGCAATTAAGCTTCATAATAATGCAAGAGAAATTTACACGGATTACTCAATAGATAAATTTCAACTAGATGAAAATAATTACGGGGCGATTTCATACATAACCTATTCAAAAGAATTATCAGATGAAGCTCAAAAAAGAGCAGATAAGCTAGCAGTAGAGTTTTTTAAGTGGTACGAAAGCGATCATAATGAGAATTTTTGGTTTACTGAAATAGCAATCGGTAGCGACGGGAGCAAGGTTTTCCTTTCAGATAGAGAGTATGTTGCAAATGCAGTTTTGAGTTGGACTCAACTTGAATTTGAATATGAAAAGTATAAAAATGGTGAAGAAATCTTTTATGATCGTAATGATATCTCTGATTTCATTAAAGTAGTTTGGGGAAACAATACCCAGGTAGGTTTTGGAATAGCAAAAAGTGAAACTCATGTTTTTGTAGTTGCTTCTTATGGATTTAAAAATTTAAAGTAATGCTGAAATTATACTGTAAGAATTGTGGTTCTGAAAAACTTGTTGAGTTCACAATCGAAAATTTCAAAAAACATCTCTATGATGAAAGTAATTATTTATGTCTACATTGTATTGTTAAACTTCGACTAAATTAATATGTTTGGGATTTTTAAAAAACAAAATGATAATCCAACTTATACTGGGAATAAAGAGGATTTTAACAAATTTCTAAGTGGTTTCAGCAGGAATTTAGTGCAAAGAATTTCAAAATCATATAAAAGGAAAATTGGAAAATGTGAATTTTGTAGTGCTACTGGAGTTGAACTAGATTCAGCTCATATTCATGGAAAGGAAAGAAAAATTTTAATTAGTAATATATTAGATAAACATTCACTAAAAGGTAAGGTTCAAATTAATCTTAAGGATTTTGAAAATGAATTAATCAAAGCTCATGATCCCATTGAAAAAGTCTTAAAGATACTTTGCAAAGAATGCCACTATGAATATGATCATTCAACAAAAGATGAGGGTGAAAGCGAATTTGAAGAAAAAAAGGGTATTAGTAAAAGTTTAAGTAAAAACTATAGATCTTATTCTAGACTAACATTTAGAAAAGATTTTATAGAGCCTTTATCTTATGATGAGTCTTTTTCTATTAATGTTTCAAATGATAATTGCACGTATACTCTTACAAAAAGTGAATTTTATAATATATTTTCCAATGTAGTTAATACATATTCATACAGAAAAAAAGGAGTTTACAGCTATAACGTTACTCCGAAAAAGATTTTAAGATTTAAGAAGAAATATGGGTAAAAATTGGAACTCAAAAACAGGAAAATTTGAAGAAATAAAATCACAGGAAATTAAAAATTTAGCTGATAAAGCAAAACGATTAAAAGCAAAAGGTTACTCGGTTTCTGAGATTGCTGAAGAATTTGGACTTAGTAAAGGAAGAATTTATGAATATTTGAAGTAGCTTGATTTTCTTTCCCACCAATGGACACAATCCAAATCCCTTCTAATCCATTGATATTATTGCCATATCCTGAGATTCTTGTGTAGTAGTTTTAGGGGGAGTTGTTTTGGGGAAAGTTTGTAGTGTGGTGGACTATAGTCTAAATCATCGACATATCCTCTTCATTAAGTTCATGAACAAACTGTGTTAAGATATTTTAGAGTTTCTTATATTGAAAGCTTATAAATTAAAATAATAAACGAGAACAAAAGTTTCTGTTATTTGGAAGCAGAGACCAATAAAAAAGCGATTTTGTTTTTATTTAACGAGTTGTAAGTCATTAGAACCAACATTATTAAGAATTGGAAGATTTAATCAATAAAATAAAAACCAGTCTACACTTAAGCTCAAAAGCAGAAGAATTTCTTTATTCTATATCGAAAGAAAAAACACTTCCTAAAGGAGAAGTCTTAATCCGCCAAGGACAAATTGTAAAAAAGATTTTCTTTGTCACATCAGGTTGCTTAAGATCATATTGTGTTGATAAAAATGGGAAAGAACATACCTTACTATTTGCAATAAAAGATTGGTGGATAAGCGATTATATAGCTATTCATAATGATGAGCTCGCATCACTAACAATTGAATGTCTTACCGAATCGAAAGTTATTGAATTCAATGCCAAAGAGCTGGATGGAATTTATGCACGTTTTCCTGAATTCGAATCATATCAAAGATATAATTTAGAGCGCCATGTAGTCAGTTTGTACAAGCGTATCTTGAATCAACTACAATTAAGTGCTATCGAACGGTATGATTTATTCTTAAATCAATATCCTGACATAGAACAGTATACCCGAAATTTTCATATCGCATCTTATCTAGGTATTACACAACAAAGCTTGAGTCGTATTAGAGTAGAAAAAGTAAAAAAATAGTTTTTTTACCATAGGGTAATTTTTTCTCGGATTACTCATTCTACATTTGTATTGAATTAATAATTATTCTAATAAAAATCATGGTTAAAAAAGTATTAATTGGTGTGGCAAGTTTTATTGTACTTGCAGTAGTGGGAATCTATTTTATAACTCAACCTACACTAGAAGAAGATGGCTCTTATAGCCCGTCAAGTTTAGCATTAAATTTAGGAACTGTCTCCGTAACAGATTTTGAAGACATTCAATACACCAAATACAAAGGAGAGCGATCTAAAATTTTGGCGATTTTCACCGAGCACAAAAACTTGGAGATGAAAAATGGCAAAATGTTTTCTACAGGGAATCACCCAATAGAGGCATTGGTGCCAATGTTACATCTTAAAAATGCTGGGTTTGATTTCGAAATCGTAACTCCTACCGGTAAACCTGTTGTTTTCGAAATGTGGGCTTTCCCAAATGAGGATGAGAATGTGAAAGCGATTTACAATGAATACAAAACGAAATTTGAGCAACCTAGGAGGTTAACAGAATTTGTTGACAATTCATTTGGTAACGAAAGTTCTTATGCTGCTGTATTTATACCTGGTGGTCATGGAGCAATGATTGGTATTCCGGAAGATAAGAACGTAAGTAAGGTATTGAATTGGGCACATCAAAGTGATTTGTTCACCATTACGCTTTGTCATGGACCAGGAGCATTATTATCAACCACTCTGGATAATCAAAAATTTCTCTATGATGGATATAAAATGGCTGTATTTCCTGATGCTGTAGATGAAATGACGCCAATGATCGGATATTTACCAGGACACATGAAAAACGGTTTGAGCGAAAGGTTAAAAAACTTAGGTGTGACCATAGTTAATACCGAATCTGATAACACTGTCTGTGTAGATAGAAAACTTATAACTGGCGCAAGTCCTTCAGCCTCAAATGAATTAGGAAAACTTGCGGCTAAAACTTTATTGAAAGTGCTCAATTAAAAACTACTTACAACAATGTATAAAAGCATTAACGGTTTGGGAGTAATCTAGAATCGTTTTTTTTAGACACTAGTTCTTGTATCTAGTATATAACCTCAAACCTCAGCATTTAAGACCTTACATACATTGCACCTCAAATATCCATTCTAATGTAATAACAATCAGTTTTTTAGGGATTTATAAAGTAGGTGGTTGTCCTTAGGTGTTGATTGGTATAGGGGGGTGTAATCCAAACGCTCATAGCTAGTGGAATTTTTTTACACCAATGGACACAATCCAAATCCCTTCTAATCCATTGATATTATTGCCTTAACCCAAAGATTCCTGTGTGGTGGTTTTACGGGGGAGTTGTTTGGGGAAAGTTTGTAATGTGATGGGGATTAATTAAATGAAGCGGATATATCAATAGTATCATTATCCAACACTACATCAATAGTTAGTGATGAAGTAAATGAATTTGTGCCACAATGAGCTGAACAAGTCCAACCAACAAATGTTTTTCCACTATCTGGAGTTGCTGTAAGCGTAACAATCTCACCAGGATGATAGCCGTTATTATAAGTATTTCTCATACCACTACTCAATGTTTGATTTTGTAATCTACTACTTATAGATACTGACCCTCCCTGACCAGATTCTACTTGTATTCCAAGTGAGTCGTCAGAACAATCCAAAGTAAAGTATTGATTAACATCATAATACCAGCAATTGTTTGTGCAATTTCCTTGTTGAGTATTTGGGATATTATTAATTTGACTTTGATTTGCATTAATACAAGTTAAATTTGGGTTATTTGAGGAAGTTAAATTGTTTAAATTAGAGTTGTTTGAAATGTCTAATGAATTAAGAATATTATATCCAACTGCCAATCTAGTAAGAGCAGTACAATTTCCAACATCTATAGAGGTTAACTTATTTGAACTTAAATTTAGATAAGTCAGTAAAACATTGTCATCTAAGTCAATTGAAGGTAAATTGTTTTGACTCATATCTAAAGATGTCAATAGTGTATTATTTGTTAAATCAATTGAAGTAATTTGATTAGTTGTAGGATTAGGGTCAGTCCAGCCTGAAAAACCAGATCCATTTGATAGCCTTAAAGATTCTAGTTTAAGATTAGAACTCAAATCAATTGATGTCAAATTATTTGTTTGAATTGATAAAAACGTCAATAGTGTGTTATTTGTTAAATCTATAATTGAAATGGAATTATTGTCTAAATACAAATTGGTAAGAACTACATTTGAACTTAAATCAATTGTGCTAACTAAATTTCCCTTAAAGTTTAGTGATTGAAGAGATATAAAACCATTAATTCCAGTTGCATCTGAAATATTTTTACGGTCAAGATTAAGAGAAGTGACACTTGATATATTAGAAGTAATTACATAATCATCCAATACACTATCATATCCTAAGTTAATAAGCTCTTGTTCAAAATTATCATCTGGGACATATGTTTCGATTGCTGGACATGTCCCCCAAATAGGTTTATTGGCGTTTGTTAATGATGAATTTCTCTAAAAGTAAAAAAATCGAAATATGGAAAAAAATTTCTTACTCTATTAAGATCAAGAAAAACAATAATTAAGAAAAATTAAACCACAGGCATATCATCTTCAGTAAGTTCAGCCTAACAATAGACTTTACAGGAGTATTTCTTTGTATTTATCAATAATTTGTTGATTTAGTTTACTCTTATTATTAATATTCATATTAAGCATGTAAATATCACTTTTCTTAATATTATTATGACTCCACAAAGCTAATTCAGTAATAACTGGAGTTAATGAAAGTCCTTTTTCAGTCAGATTGTAGATAAAAGTTTTTTTGTTATCTGGATGATTTACTTTAGTTATAAATCCAGTTTTTAATAAAGTTTTTAAACGAGCTGACAAAATATTTGGTGCTATAGACTCGTCACTCTCATAAAAATCTTTAAATGTTTTTTTGTATTCAAGTAGCATTAGTTTTATGATAACTAGGGTCCATTTATCTCCAACAACATCTAATGCTGAAGTTACAGGACAATCACACCTAAAAATCTTATCTAAAAATGACATAATTTTTTAAACTAAATTTTACTATTAAAACAATAGTTATTTAACCTATCTTTACTATCAAAACAAAAGTAATAATAAATAATCTATCAAATGAATAAAAAAGTATTGTTAACGGGTATTTCAGGATATATAGGTAATCATTGTGCTGTGGAGCTTTTGAAGAAGGGATATTCTGTTCGTGGTTCTGTAAGAAGTCTTTCAAAATCAGAAAAAGTTATTGCCGTAATTAAAAAAGAAGTAGACCCAAAAGATAATTTGGAGTTTTGTGAGTTGGACCTTCTAAGCGATGACGGCTGGGATGATGCAGTGAAAGGATGTGGGTTTGTATTGCATGTGGCTTCTCCGTTTATCATTTTAGAGCCAAAAGACGAAAATGAATATATTAGACCTGCTGTTGATGGCACAATTAGAGCCTTAAAGGCAGCAAAAAAAGCAAGTATTAAGCGTGTTGTCCTTACTTCTTCGATGGTCTCTATGTTAGAAGATGCCGACAAATCAATCGATATTAACTCAGAGTCTTGGACGAATGTAAATGCTAAAAATGTAAATGCTTATGCAAAAAGTAAAACCTTAGCTGAGCAAGCTGCTTGGAACTTTATTCGTGCTCAAACTGATGCAAAACCAATGGAACTTTCTGTTGTGAATCCAGGTCCTGTTTATGGCCCAACTCTCTCGGGTGACTTATCAGGAGCTTCTATGAGTATGTTTAAGCAAATAATGTCAGGGAAAATGCCAATGGTTGCTCAGTCTGCAATTAACATGTCTGATGTTCGAGACATTGCTAAAATCCATGTTTTAGCACTTGAAAATGAAAATGCTAATGGAAAACGTTTTATTGTAGCAACTGAAAAAGCTCACAAGTTTCAGGAAATTGCCCAGTATATAAAATCCAATGGATATGATAAGGTAAGTACAAAATTAGCTCCAAATTTTTTACTAAATTTTATTGGTAATTTTGATAGAGAAGCTCGAAGTATGAAGACTTTTATTGGTAAAACATACGATGGTGATGTTTCCTCAACAATGGAAACATTCGATTGGAAGCCAATTAGTTTAGAAAAAACTGTTTTAGATACTATTAAATCAATAGAATCATTTGCTTAGTAAATGTTATTTTTATTGTCCTTTTATAAATTCGCCTCTAATTAATTTTAGGGGCGTTTTCTTTTAAACCTCAGGCATATCCTCTTCAGTAAGTTCTGGGATTTGTTGTTTTTTCTTTACTTTTATATTGTATCAAGAACGCATTATGCCTAACAACCGATCTTCTCGGGACACGATGGTTTTGAATACGAGACGCTCGTCTAAAACAATCGCGAAATCATATTCATCTTGGTCATAAATGACGTTTAATAAAAAAACTATTAAGGCTATTTTTTCAGAACTTTTACTCAAATAGCAATCCATTTTCAAATAGGTTACTTTTACATCTTTTAAATATGAGTAAACAATCCAACTTGCAAAGAGAACAACCAAACAATCCTTTACATGGAATTACCTTAAAAACAATTCTCTTAACACTATTAGCTCAATACGGGTGGGGAAAATTAGCACTTAAAATTAATATTAATTGTTTTAAAAGTGACCCCTCCATTAATTCAAGCTTAACTTTTCTCAGGAGAACACCCTGGGCAAAAGAAAAGGTGATTGAATTATACCTTGACACCCAAAACAAAATAAAAAGAACCTTATAGTACACCAAGGTTATATTGTAAATTAGAATTTTAGAAGCACTTGTGTAATGAACGAAGAAGACAAAAAAAAAATCAAAGCCTACAGTAAAAAAACTCCTTTATATTTAAGCAGAAGGAAGTTTGATGATCAAGGGACGCTTACAGAAGTAAAATGCAGTAATTGTAAGGTGTTTAAACCCTTGAGTGAATATCACAAAAACAAAGTGGAAATTGATGGTATTGATCACAAATGTAAAACTTGTAAAACTAAAAAATAGCAACGAAACTTTGACTTTTTATTTCATTAGAAATAAATCTAAACTTGAAAGATTTATTTAATAACAAAACTACCCTTAGAGTATGTTATTGCTTTCCCGCTAATAAGGACACGCTCACCAAGATTTTGACAGTATAATGTTCCTCCTCTTGGAGATAACTGTTTTGCTAGCATCTTTTGTTTTTTTAGTCGATCTGCCCAAAAGGGAATAAGAGAACAATGAGCAGAACCTGTAACTGGATCTTCTAGTATAGAAGCTTTAGGTGTGAAAAATCGTGAAACAAAATCACAAGAATCTCCTTTTGATGTAACAATAACCCCCCCTGCACCCATACTTAGCTGGTCAAAAGGGACTCGATTAATGGTTATGTTTTTTACATCATATTCTGAATCGTAAATTAAAACATAATCTCTTGCTTTAAAAACGTATACTGGAGATATATTTATTGACTGTTGAAGTAATGAAGGAAGTTTTGTCTTTTTTGGCATTCTAGAAGGAAAATTAAGATGGTATAAGCCATCCTTAAATTCAACAACTAAAATTCCGCTTAAGGTTTCAAATTGAAAAATATTTCCAGAATACTTTAAGATGGTTTTAAGACAATGAGCTGTTGCCAGTGTCGCATGACCACACAGGTCCATTTCAACTTCTGGTGTAAACCATCTCAAAAATATTTTTTGATCTTTAATCAAAAAAAAAGCGGTTTCAGCAACGGCATTTTCCTGTGCAATTTTTAACAAAAGAGTATCAGGTAGCATTTTAGTTAAGGGGACTACACACGCAGGATTTCCTAAAAAAAGATCATCTGTAAAGGCATCAATTTGATACAGTGATAGTTCCATGTTTATTTTAGTTATTTTTTATAAATGTATTTATAATAACTTAGATGAATGAATTCTTCTACAAAAAAGCTAATTGAAGCAGAAAAAAAAGCTCTCTTTCTTTTTCAGGAAATTGAAAAAAGAGGTCTAATAATTCCCGGGAAAACTGAAAAAAATATAAACACTGAAATTTACAATCTAGCCTTTGAATTATTCGGCATTAAACTTTATTGGCATAAAAGAATTGTAAGAGCTGGGAAAAACACTTTAAAACCTTATAATGAAAATCCAGAAAATCTTACTCTTCAAAAAGATGACATTTTATTTATTGATTTTGGACCTGTTTTCGAAGAATGGGAGGCTGATTTTGGTCGAACCTATGTAATCGGGAATGACCCTTTGAAAACTAAACTTAGTCAAGATATTGAGAAAGCATGGTGGGAGGGAAAAGAATACTTTGAGTCTAGAAAACAAATTACAGGCGCTGAACTATACTCGTGTACTGAACAATTAGCTAAAAAATATGATTGGGAATTTGGGGGTGAAATAGCTGGACACCTCATAGGACATTTTCCGCATGAAAGTTTAGAAAACGAACTTAAAACCAATTATATACATCCAGAAAATCATGTTGACATGAGAGCACTTAATCAAAATGGAGATTCTAGAAGCTGGATATTAGAAATTCATTTTGTTAACAGTAAAAAAGAAATTGGTGGTTTTTTTGAACAACTTTTAACCTTTTAAATCCTTCTATAACAAACTTAGAAAGTGGCTTAATTATGAACTATTAATAGAAGAGTAAATTTACAGTAAGGAAGTTATTCCTAAATAATAAAATGTTAACTCAAAAAAATAACTCTATGGATACTAAAGAGAAAATAGTAAAAGATTGGCTAAGCCGCTATACAGGGAAATCTCTAGACTCATTTGGCGATTATATATTGCTTACAAATTTTCAGAAATACGTTATACAATTTTCTGAAATTATGAATTCTACCATTGAAGGGGAAAGTAGTATGATGGGGTCTTCAACAGCTGAAAATATTACCATTATAAATTTTGGTATTGGAAGTCCTAATGCAGCACTGATAATGGATTTATTGATTGCAATTAATCCTCAAGCAGTCTTATTTCTTGGAAAATGTGGTGGTCTAAAAAAGAGAAATGAAATTGGTGATTTAATTTTACCGATTGGCGCCATTAGAGGTGATGGTACTTCAGATGATTACTTTGCTCCTGAAGTTCCTGCTATGCCCTCTTTCGCGCTTCAAAAGGTGATTTCAAGGACACTTAGAGAAAATGAATTGAATTACTGGACTGGTACTGTTTATACTACAAACAGAAGGGTTTGGGAACATGATGCCGAATTTAAAGATTACCTACAAGCCATTAGGGCTTATGCCATTGACATGGAAACTGCAACCTTATTTACAGTTGGATTTTTTAATCAAATTCCTACAGGAGCCTTGCTTTTAGTTAGTGATCAACCCATGGTTCCTGAAGGAGTGAAGTCTAAAGAAAAAGATGAGGTGAATTCTAAATTATTTGACAAAAGACATATTGAAATTGGGATTAGTGCCTTGAAGCAACTCATCAACAATAGTGAAACCATTAGACACTTAAAGTTTTAATTCATAAAACTTTATTTTACTTAATATTAAACTAAATGATGGAAGAAATGTCAAAGGGTAGGACTTAAAATAATTACAATTGGAAGAATACTCTTTAAAGTATGTGAGTTTTTGTAAATTAAAAAGCTTAAAGTTTTTTCTTGCCTCCTTACTTGTTTTATCATTAATGGTTGTTAATGCTCAAAACACAAAGCGGTCTCTACTGGTAAAAAAAGTTAAAGAAAAAATAATACTAGACGGAAAGCTTAGCGAAGACATTTGGTTGAAGGCTAAT
>Ga0307995_1002656_pt1 | contig 10297 bp, 6 predicted proteins | sample EllFjometagen262_FD_203132 | JGI IMG/M metagenome (GOLD analysis project Ga0307995, IMG submission 203132) | Marine microbial communities from Ellis Fjord, Antarctic Ocean - #262 | ecosystem: Environmental > Aquatic > Marine > Unclassified | place: Southern Ocean | collected 2014-11-02
TTCTTGTAAAATGCCTCAAGAAGAGATAGAAAATAAAAACTCCAAACCTAATATTATTTACATTTTGGCGGACGATTTAGGCTACGGTGAGTTAGGTGCATATGGACAAACAAAAATAGAAACACCGAATATTGATGCTTTAGCCAAAAATGGTTTAAAGTTTACTCAACATTATTCTGGAGCACCGGTTTGTGCGCCAGCACGTTCGGTTTTATTAACGGGTAAACATACAGGACATTCTTATATAAGAGGCAATGATGCATGGAAAACCCGTGGCGATGTTTGGAATTTTAAAAAGGTGTTAAAAGACTCTACTTTAGAGGGGCAAAGACCACTTCCAAAAAATACAGCTACCATTGCTAGTTTACTGAAAAGTGTAAGTTATAAAACGGGCATGATTGGCAAATGGGGATTAGGTGCTCCGCATACCAAATCTATCCCAACAGAAATGGGATTCGACTACTTTTTTGGATATAATTGCCAAAGACAAGCTCATACGCTCACTCCTGTTCATTTGTATGAAAATGAGATAAGATACCATTTAACAGAAAATGACACCATTGCTCCAGGCACTAAATTAGGTAAAAATGAAGATCCCTATAATATAGCCAGTTACGCAAAATATAATCAGCCAATATATTCGCCAGAAATATCGTTTGAAAAATTAATAAATTTCGTTGACACCTCTAATGACTCGCCTTTCTTTTTATATTGGGCTACTCCAATACCTCATGCCCCACTTCAAGCTCCAAAAAAATGGGTTGATTATTATGTGGAAAAATTTGGAGACGAAGAACCATATATTGGAAATCGTGGATATTTTCCAAACAGATATCCAAGGGCAACTTACGCTGCTATGATATCATATTTGGATGAAAACGTTGGAAAACTTATAAAACATTTAAAAGATACTGGTAAGTATGAAAACACTATAATCATATTTACTTCAGATAATGGGCCAACATACAATGGTGGAACAGATTCTGCTTGGTTTAATAGTGGAGGTCCTTTTAATAGCGAGTATGGCAGAGGAAAAGGGTTCTTACATGAAGGTGGTATAAGGATTCCTATGATTGCTTCGTGGCCAGGAAAAATAAGCCCCGGCTCAACTACAAACCATATATCAGCTTTTTGGGATGTTATGCCTACGTTATGCGATATAGCCTCTATAGAAACGCCTATCGATACAGATGGTATTAGTTTTTTAAACACGCTTATAAAAAATAATAAGCAAAAATCACATGATTATTTATATTGGGAATTTCCAGAGTATAATGGTCAAGTTGCCGTTAGAATGGGTAAATGGAAAATCCTTTGGAAAAATATTAAAAAAGGGAATAAAGATATTGAGTTATACAATTTGGAAGAAGACCTTACAGAGTCAATTAACATTGCAGATAAACATCCGGAAATTGTTGGAAAGCTATTTGAAATTATAAAAAAGGAACATAGTACTCCAGAAAATCAAACGTTTATCATTAAAAAATTAGAGGAGATATATAATACAAAATAGAATAAATTTACTACAATTTAAAAACACATATGGTAACACTTGAAAAAATATTTATGTCGCTTTTTTGATCATTAATACATATACTATAGTACAAAAGATACTTCCAACACCAGAGCATGTTAAATTCTTAAATTCAAAATTTGTGTTTAAAAAAATATGACACTACCAAAAACGAACATCATAAAATGTCATTACAAAAACATTTTGCTTCTAATAATTTGTATTCTACTTTTAGGTTGTTCTTCGAAAGAAAACATAAATAAAGTTACAAATAAGCCCAACATAATCTTCATTAATGTAGATGATTTAGGCTGGAAAGATGTTGGATATATGGGAAGTTCCTATTTTGAAACCCCAAATATTGATAAACTTTCAAAAGAAGGTATGATTTTTACACAAGGATACGCCGCTGCCGCAAATTGTGCGCCAAGTCGAGCTTGTTTAATGAGTGGTCAAAATACACCAAGACATGGTGTTTATACAGTATCTCCTTCAACAAGAGGAAATTCTAAAACAAGGAAAATTATCCCAACTCCAAACACAAAGCATTTAACGAATGACATGGTTACCATGTCTGAAATGTTTAAAATTGCTGGTTATACCACAGGTACTTTTGGCAAATGGCATATAACAAAAAATCCTCTTAATGATGGTTTTGATGTAAATATTGGTGGAAATCATCGTGGAAATCCAGGCAGAAAAGGTTATGATGCGCCATATAATGATTTACCTAATTTAGAAATGGCTCCTGAAGGTGAAAATTTAACAGATAGACTTACAACTGAGGCCGTCAATTTTGTTAAAACAAATAAGAACAAATCTTTCTTTTTGTATTTGCCATATTATGCAGTCCATACACCATTAATGGGTAAACAAAATTTAATTAACAAGTACAAAACCAAAGATGGTAGTAACGGGCAAGATAATCCTGTTTTTGCTGCTATGGTAGAAAATGTAGACACCAACATTGGCCGCTTATTAAATACAATAGATAACCTTAAATTAAGTAGCAATACACTTGTTGTTTTTACTTCAGATAATGGAGGACTAAGAGCTATTTCTAATCAAAATCCACTAAGAGCAGGAAAAGGTTCTTATTACGAAGGAGGCATAAGAGTTCCATATATTATTAAATGGCCAAATAAGATAAAAGCAGCTAGTGTCAATGCGACACCTATTGTGAACATGGACTTCTTCCCTACTTTCATGAATATTATTAATGTAAAACTACCTAACAAAAAATTAGATGGACAAAATATTCTGCCTTTGCTAAAAGGTAACAAGATAAAAGAGCGTCCTTTATTTTGGCATTTCCCAATTTATCTTCAAGCATATCATCAATCTGAAGATGATGGAAGAGATCCTATATTTAGAACACGCCCCGGTTCAACTGTACTTTTTAAAAATTGGAAATTGCATCATTATTTCGAAGACAATGCTTTGGAGTTATATAATCTAGAAGACGATTTAGGTGAACGGAATGATTTAGCCGCTTCTAATCCTAAAAAAACACAAGAGCTTTATGAAATATTAGAAACTTGGAGAAAACAGGTTCATGCACCTGTACCATCTGAATTAAACCCAGAATATGACTCTAGTTTTAAAAATCAAAAACAATAAAAAGATGCAATACATTAAACAATTCGTGAATCTAGGACTTATTATTATTTTGACAAGTTGCGGTTCTAAAACCAAAAAAAACGTTGCAGAAGAAAGCTCCAATTTAAAACCAAATGTTATTGTAATTATTGCTGATGATGCCGGTTATATAGATTTTGGGTTTATGGGAAGTAAAGATCTTGAAACCCCGCAACTAGATAAATTAGCTAAAAACGGAGTTATATTTACAGATGCACATGTTTCCGCAACGGTTTGCGCGCCTTCCAGAGCAGGATTAATAACAGGTAAATACCAGCAACGTTTTGGATTTGAAGCTAATGGAACAGGAGGTGTTGGTTTAGCATACAATATTTTAACAATTGCGAATGCTTTTAAACAAAACAAGTACAAAACAATAGCCTTAGGAAAATGGCATTTAGGAGATTCCGAATCAGATCATCCAAATAAAAGAGGGTTTGATGACTTTTTTGGATTTATTGGAGGAAGTCGTTCTTATTTCCCTATAGAAAAACCTTCAAAAAATCGTATGCTACAGCACAACGGAGAACGTGTCGTATTTGATGGTTATTTAACTGATGTTTTAGGTGATAAATCTGCGTCCTATGTTCAAGAACATCAAAATGAACCTTTCTTTATGTATCTTTCATACAATGCGGTGCATACACCAATGCAAGCAAAAGAAGAGCACTTGGAAAAATATAAAGATCATCCTAGAAAAAAATTGGCAGCAATGACCTGGTCTTTAGATGAAAATATAGGAAAGTTAGTTGATAAATTAGAAAAAACTAACCAACTTAAAAACACACTTATTTTTTTTTTAAGTGACAATGGTGGCTCACCTCATAACACTTCTGATAATGGTGCTTTAAAAGGCTGGAAAGGAAATAAATTTGAAGGAGGACACCGTGTACCTTTCGTTATACATTGGAGTAAAGAAATTAAAGGGAATCAAACATTTGATGGGTTAACATCTTCTTTAGATATCTTCACAACTTCAATAGCTGCGGCTGATATCAATAATAACTTTGATGTAGATGGTACAAATTTAATTCCATATTTAAAAGGTGAATTAAAAGGTAACCCACATGAAAAACTATTTTGGCGAAAACTAAACGAGTCAGGAGTCCGTGTTGGCGATCAAAAATTGGTGCGATTAAAAGGATATGGAAGTACTTATTATAACTTAAAGAATGACCTCGGAGAAACTACAGACTTGACTAATATCAATAAATCAACTTCCGATTTATTACACAAAGAACTAGAAACCTGGGAAACCCAATTAATGGAACCTCTTTGGGATGAAGGTGGATGGATGCCTGTTACATTCCATATCCAACAACGATTAATGCAGAATAAACGACCCCTTTATGAAACGCCAAAGTCTCGAAAAAAATATTTCGAAAGTCACCCGGAAAAATAAATCATAACAAAACATACTTTTTTATGTTTTATAATATTTTAGAGTTATGGAGTGCTTGTTTTTGCACAGAAAACACATTCAAAAAGACCAAACATTATTTACATAATGCTTGATGATAATGGTTATTTTAGTGCTTTTGGCTTCAAACGCTCCAGAAATCATTAAATGGTTAGAGAAAGAACGACCAGAAGTGATAGAACAAACGAAACAAGGTATTAAGCTAGCTTTTAGTAAATGAATACAAGAATATCGAATTCAGAATAAAAAAAAGTAACTCAAAATGAAATTTAACCAACTTTTAAAATCATCAATTTTATTGCTTGTTCTCACAAATTGCAGTAATAATTCAAATGAAATCACTTATAACTGGAACAATGTTGTTGACCGAACGTGGGCAGGGGAAAATTTTTGGGCCAATCGTTTACAAGATTGGAAAATTGCAGATGGAAAATTAGTTTGCAAAGAATCTTCCGAAAGAAAACCAATGCGAACAGTTCATTTGGTTACCTCTAGGCTAGAAAATAAAGGAAGTTTTTTTATGAGTGTTCAAACCGGAGCAACTTCATCTAACCAAGACATCAATAAAGAAACAGCCTCTGGCTTTTTAATTGGTGCCGGAGCATCGATTGATTATCGTGCAGCAGCACTTATTCATCACAGTCCAGGTCAAGAAGGTGGATACTTCGCTGGGGTTACTGCAAATGGAAAGCTTTTTATTCAAGATTTCAATACGAAAGAAATGAATATTTTGACTGAGAAAACAATAGAAGTTCTACCTCAGAGCTATCAAATAAACGTTTCAGGTGCTCAAAACGAAAGTGATTATCTACTAACTTTAAGTGTCACTAATGATTCTAAAAAGGAAATTGGTCAACTTACTTACAGTATCGAACAAAATAAAGTCAATGGAAACGTCGCTTTGGTTTCTCATCCTGGAACGGGTAAAAATACAGGTGCTTTTTGGTTCAATAACTGGAAACTTTCTGGACAAAAATTCAAATATGATGCCTCTCATAATAGTGGTCCAATTATAACAGCACAACACACTCTGTCTAATAAGGTCTTAAAAGTAAATGCTCAATTAATGCCTATTGGGCCTCAAGATCATCAAAAGGTCTCTTTAGAAATTAAAAATGGAGAAGCATGGGAAAGTCTAGGTTCTTCATCAATACAACCTTTATCGTATAATGCATTATTTAGAATTGAAAATTTCAATGATTCCGTAACAACTCCCTACCGTCTTTCTTATTCATTAAAAGAAACAGGTAAAATGTTTTATTATGAAGGGGTTGTAAGGAAAAACCCGGTTGATAAAGACACTATTATTATTGCTGGATTCACTGGGAACCATAATTTAGCAAAAGGTGTTGAAAGTGCACCATTTAATTGGAAAGAACAAATGTGGTATCCACATAATCAATTAGTTGATAATGTTAAAAAACATAATCCTGATCTATTGTTTTTTAGTGGTGATCAAATCTACGAAGGAGCTAGTCCTAGTGGCCTAGACCGAAACAACAAAAACATTGATTACATGTACAAATGGTATTTGTGGTGTTGGGCATATAGCAATATTACCAAAGATTTGCCTACCGTAACTATTCCTGATGACCATGATGTTTTTCAAGGTAATGTTTGGGGAAATGGCGGTGGAAAAATTGATAAAGACACCAAAGGAGGTTATGTTCATGGTGTAGAGTTTGTTAAAATGGTAGAACGCACTCAAGTTAGTCATTTGCCTGATCCATTCGACTCAACCCCTATAAAAGGTGGGATTGGTGTTTATTATTCTACTTTAAACCTAGGACGCATAAGTTTCGCTATTATTGAAGACAGAAAATTTAAATCAGGCCCTTTAGGTTTAGTTACTCCAACCAAATCTGGAAGACCTGATCATGTTATTGATCCAAATTACACCTATGCCATGGCAGACATTCAAGGAGCAAAATTACTAGGTGATAGACAATTAAAATATCTTGATTATTGGGCAACAGATTGGAAAGGAGCCGATATGAAAGTGGTCTTATCTCAAACAATTTTCGGAAATATGGCTACACACCATGGTCCAGAATTAAAACATCTATATATGGATTTCGATTCTAACGGATGGCCACAAACAGGAAGAAATAAAGCTTTAAGTACTATAAGAAAAGGTTTTGGTTTTATGCTAGCGGGTGACCAGCATTTGGCGACTATTGTAAATCATGGCATAGACGAACAAAATGATGCAGGATGGTCATTTTGTGTGCCATCAATTGCTAATTTTTATCCTAGAGCATGGCAACCTTTTAAAAAAACTGGCGCAAACTATATTGATGGGTTACAAGACTATACAGGAGAATATTTAGATGGATTAGGTAACAAAGTAAATGTATATGCGCATACCAATCCTGGACCAAAAGCGGGTGTTGAGCCTAAAGCATTACATGATCGCATGCCTGGTTACGGGATTGTAAAACTAACCAAGAGCAACCGAAATATCACCATGGAATGCTGGCCTAGATATGTAGATCCAACGAATTCCTCAACTGGAACTCAATATCCCGGTTGGCCAAAGACAATTAATATGGAAGATAATTATGCTAAAAAAGCATATAAATGGTTGCCTATCATAAAAGTTTCTAATGTTATAAACTCTGTAATTCAAGTGATTCATGAAAACACCAATGAAATCATTTATACATTGAGGATTAATGGTAAGCAATATGAGCCGAAAGTATTTAAAGATGGAAAATATACTGTTATTGTTAGTGAACCAGATTCTGGTTTAAAGAAAACTTATAAAGGGTTAATTCCTTCTGAAAATAAAATGACAAATTCGCTAGAGGTTACTTTAAACTAAAGTATTTATTTAAATACCCTTGAGTTGCGTCAAAACTCCTTAAAGTACCAATAGCTAGCATTTTTATGTGTTTCGGTCATTTTTAGGATTTAGATAAATCAGAATTTTGCACTTCTAATATTGACAAAAAACCCCTCTAAACTTAATTAGAGGCGTTAATAGTTTCTGAAAATGGTGTTTAATTAATTTTCCATCAACTTTTGACTGTAATATATTGTTCGTCGTTTGATTTTTCCATTGTCATCAAAAACATCTTGGAAATGAACAGGAATAACAATTTTCTTTTTATCTGCTTTTCGAATCAATCTAAATTTCCACCAAGACTGAACTACTTTAGAGCTTCCTTCTTCATATTCTAAATAATCAGGATAACCCCACTCGTCTATTGATTCAATCTTAAAATTATTTAAAAAATTTTGATCATTTTGTTTAGCTTCTTCAAGACTAAAAGAAGTGCCAATAGCTTGATTAATATCCTCTATGCGAGCATTTTCTGAGAAATGACTATACGCCTCTTTAAGGTCGCCAAATTCAAATGCATATGCTATTTTACGTACTGTATTGATATTGGGATGATTGATATATATCTTACCGTTGGTTCTCTTATGATTACTTTTATAAATTTCTTTATAAATATTTTGTTCAAAATATTCTGAAATCCAAAGAATTTTTTTTCCATCAAGAGAAAGTCTAAATAACCTATGTAATGGTGCATCCAATTTTACTCCTGTAGGATTATGGTATCCATTTATGCGTTCCCAGGTTTGCACCCATAACTGATCACCTTTTTTGTATTCTATTGCGTCTGGGTAGGCGGGTTTGTTTTGTTCAATTGTTAAGTGTTTCACATTAGCATTCCAATATACAGAAGAACCTATGATTTGATCTTTATTAGACCCTTTATTGTCTTTATTCAAAGAAAGGCCGTTTCTGAGCTTAATTTTATCATCTAAAATTTTGTCCAAAGTAACAGTATCAGCAGAAACAAAGGCTTTATTTAATTGATTAATTAGATCAATTCCTGGGTGTTTACTGTAAACCGTTCCGTTTTTTACTTTGTTTTGTGCTGTAGCAATAGATGTTACAAATAATATTAAAAAAAACTTTCTCATTGTTATTGATTTATGATTAATAATATTCTAATATAATAAAAACCCCCTAAACTTAATTAGAGGGTTAGAAATACCTGAACTTACTGAAGAGGATATGCCTGTGGTTTAAGGGCTAGTTTTAAAAATGTCTATTGCGTAATTAAAGGATTTTGATTTTCCCAGATCCTGTTACTTTTGTATTTTGAATTGGTGGATTTCCATAGCAAACTAAATCTCCAGATCCTGTGATCTGAACTTTGAGACTTTTATTTGTATTCATTTCGATGTCACCAGATCCTGTAATTTTAACTACTCCATATTCTGCTTTAATTTGCGTTGCGTTAATAGTTCCTGATCCTGTTAATTTATATAGAACTTCACGAGCACTTCCCTTCAATATAAAATCACCCGAACCTGTTAATTTCAAATCAATGGAGGTGACATCAAGATTCAAACTAATATCACCTGATCCAGAGAGAATTGTTTTAAAGTTATCTCCTTCCAATGAGATATCTGATATAATCTTCCCAGATCCACTCAAGATTACTTTATTAATGTTCTCAACAGGAATGGTGATATAAACCTTACCAGAATTCCAATCCCAGTTTCCAAACCAAGATTTCTCTTTTTGCTTGATAATTAAAGTTCCGTTTTTCACTTCCGTTTCAATTTCTTCAAGATCTTCAGGGTCTCCTTTTAATTGGAGCGTTCCTTCAGAACCTGAGACCAGCGTAACTTCATAGCTGCCTGCGATATGAATACCATCATAAGTGCCTACATTTCTTTTTTCGGTTTTTTGAAAATTTGCAGGTGTAACAAAAAGACCACCAAGGGCCAAAAAGATGAGTAGTGTTTTCATTGTTTATTGATTTGAAGGATTAAGTTTTACACTTCCAAATTTAGAAGTGATTTTTAAAGTAGAAAGGGTGTTTCTTGGATTGAAAGTCCCTTTATAATATTTTTCTGTGCTTTTACTGTTTTCAATAGAATGCTCCAAAGCTAAGGAAGAGCGCAACCCTGAATATTCTAGATCAATTTCATAGCTAAAAGACCAGTCCAAGTTAATCCCTAGATTAATGCTGGTATATTCCGCATCGATAAACATACTTTCAACGGAAGGTTCGATTTGTTTTATATTAATTAAACCAAATTCATTTTCTAAGGATAATCGATTATTTAATACGCCACATTTTAGGGTTAAATAATCGCCACTGCCCGTCAAAGTTCCAATGTTGTCCGTAATGAGTTTTCCGTAGTCATTATTAAACTCTAAAGTTTCAATTGAATTAAAATAGGCGTTGGTGTAATCTGCATTCAATTTTATCTGCCCTGCCTTTTCGATGTCAAAACCAGAATAATCAGCGTTTATGATTCCTCCTTTAATATACTCTATGGAAGAGTTGGAAGTGTAATCAAAGTTTAAAATATTGTCAGCGGCATATAGCTCACCGATGATTAATTTTCCATAATCACAGTTTATTCGAGCCTTTCCTTCCAAACTGTTTAGCCGAATGGTACCATAATCATTAGTAAGGTCTGCAGAACTAGTTTTAGGGAGTTTTATGGTATAATCGATCCTATAACTCGAATTATTCGAAAACCATTTAAAGCTCCACCCTTCATCAATTTTTGTTTCTGCTACTACTTTTTCAGGACTTAACAAAAAGAATACCTCAATGGTGTTAAGCTTTTCTTCAACACTTTTCGAGTTTCTTCCATTAACTGTTATCAAAACATCGATCACCACTTTGTCTTGATCCCAACTGGTAATGTTTAAATCTCCAAACGCATTATTGATTTGAATAAGTGCA
>Ga0307995_1002662_pt1 | contig 10283 bp, 8 predicted proteins | sample EllFjometagen262_FD_203132 | JGI IMG/M metagenome (GOLD analysis project Ga0307995, IMG submission 203132) | Marine microbial communities from Ellis Fjord, Antarctic Ocean - #262 | ecosystem: Environmental > Aquatic > Marine > Unclassified | place: Southern Ocean | collected 2014-11-02
CTTGATGCGTCATCAATAGCAACCCTCTTCTCTTCTCTTACCCTCTTTTGAGTAACGAGCATATCAGACATATTCTTGCCTATCTCGCCCCAGTTTATCTGATTAGCGGCCTCTCCCTCTACATAACCGTAATATCCGTCTTCTGCCATTTTATTAAAATTTATAAGGAGTTAACAGATTATTGCCGCCTAGATTAGGTTTAGGCTTAGGCTTATTTAAAGTAGGATTAAAAGTAGTATCTAAATTAAATGTATCGAAATAAGTAGGGAACTGATTAGCTCCACCAAGAGTATAAGTCCCCTGAGTTACCGGGTCGGTAGGACTTACCGGAGTAGATTTATCCTTTACTTTAGATGTGCCTGCATAAAGCTCTGCCTGCGATACCGCCGTTTCACCTATACCTGCTATCCCTTGAACGCCTGACATGATTGCCTGCTGTCTTGCATTGCTCGCATCTCTTGCTGCCTGTCTTGCACCGGTACTCTCCTCAAGCCCTAACTGCATTCCTACATCAAGTAGCCTTGAGTCTTCAGCGGCAACTAACTTATCTAGGTCCATCATCTCCTGACCCATAGCAGTTCTAACACCACCCTGTGCTGCCTGTTGTGCCATCTGTACTCTTCCTGCTGTTGCTGCAGCTCCACGCTCTGAGCCCTCAACCCCTGCCTGTAATGCTGACGCACCCTGAGACAGTAAAGCCTTTCTCTGTAGCTCATAGGGCTCCTTCTGAATTGCTAATGCTTCGTATACATTAACATCAAGTCTTTTCTTTGCGTCCTCTAGTAACTCATTCGCTTTTATATTAGCTGCATCTTCAGCATCTTTCTGTTTACTCGCCTGATAAAATGACATACCTGCGCTTCCTGCCTGCAAGGCCATCCCTGCTATTGCTAGTCCTGACATAGTTCTAAGTGTTTTATGATTAAGGAACTAGGAAGCTCTCTGTAATCTAGTGTATATATTTCTTTCATTGCATCCTTTATATTCTTCTTGTCTGTCTTGTACACACACGACCACCTTACGTCCTCATGCATATATGCCACCCTCTGTGTACCTATCTCTGTCTGTATAGTCATAGGTGCCTTAATTTTTTTAATCTCTCCTGCGTCTGTTAGTATAGACATCTCGCCCTCCATAAAGAATGAGGGGTGACTCTGCTTGTGAATGAAGCTAACAACTAATGACCCCTTAGGCATAAACACCTCTCTAGTGTATAGCCCGTCACTGAAGTGATGCTTCGTAGGAAACTGCTCCTCCATCTCATCCGTGCCCGAAGTAACGAATCCACCGGTAGCATTAAGCTGCTCAGAGAACTCCTCAATCTTCTCCCACAAAATGCCCCTGTTCTTGTTAACATATTTAAGTATGTCCTCAGGTTTTTCTTTTTTCTTAAACAGACTTAATATCCCCATACTCCTGCAAAGATATTATTTTTAAGGGAAAGATTTCATGATTTCTGACTCTACAGCAAATAATTCTGACTTAGATGTTTTATCTAGTGTCAACTCAAACTGACAGTAGTGACCTAACACCCCGTGAGATTCAGCTACCTGATTCTTGATGAACAAAATAAAATCATTATCTGCTATAGTCGGGCTTGTGTTTACAACAATACTATTGACGCTATTCTTTAGGTCTATATTTATTGCAGTTACAGTACCTCTTTCAACGGGAGTACTCGATGGTGCAGTGACTGAGTATATGGTATCCCCCACACTAAGTATGCTACCTATAGACATTGTTAGAGGGAAGTTTATTGTGCTGCCTGTCGTGTTATCACATCGTCCTATACCATTCAAAGACCTAAGAGCAAACTCAGGTGTGCTTACAGGGGCACCCTCATTCCTAACGAATGCAAACCACGATGCCTCTTTCTTTGAGAACCACGCTGCCTCAATATAACCCGTTGTCTGTATATCACTAATAAGGTCAGCCTCCCAGGGGTCATCAGACTCAAGGTTTAGTGTCTTGAATATTTTATTTTCTAAGGGAACATCATTAAATACACTAATCAACTTAGAGTTATACTGAGTGCCATAGAAATTATTCCTAGTCTGATTAGTATTGTGTCTGTACAGGTTCCCACCGTTAAAGCTATATAGGTACTGATTCATACCCACCATGTACTCAGGTATAAAAGAATAGAATGAGGGCCATCCCTCAACTCCTGCACTGTACGTTAATGTATATTCTGCCATATATTTTTATTTATTAGGTACAGCTTGCGCCTAAAGATGTTATTACTCCGTTAGTGATAGTAATGTATTTACCGCTACTAGGATCAATAATTACATATGTTCCGTCAGGGTATGGTGTAAGTCCGTTGATATCAGAGAAAACAAAATCCCACAAACCCGGATTGCCTGCCGACCCTGTTACGGGTGCACTGTATGCTGTATTTCCCACCTCTCTACAAACTGTACCTCCAGCATCTGATATAGGAAAAGATGTTAACGGTGCGGGGCATCCTACCTCTACTTCCCATTTGTTCGGCGTACACGATGCAAATGCCTGCAAAACAAGGGTCGATCTTGTAGCTGTTGTCTTAGGTACTACCATGTACCACTCTTCAGGTGTTGTCTTGCCGGTATAATCAATTATGAATGCGTCAGATGCATATACAGGCTGACCATCAGTTACTGCACTATCATTAAAGCAATCCCCGTCCCAGTTGTATACATCGTAATTATTAAAAATCTGATAATTTTCAGGGGTAACAAGGAATATATCCGCACTCAATCCTAACTCACCTGCCGCAACACTAGTAACTGTTGCTGACTGACCCGTAGTACTATTAACCACGACATCTCCTATAACAACTACACCAAAAGGGTCTGCGCTATCTATTAATTTATTTGTTCCGAGCTCAGTGTTAGCACCTGTTAACTTAAAGCAATCAGTTCCACTAGGACTTAGTGCGCTACAGCATTCTCCTAGAGCTGCGTTGTTTCCTATCTGAACAAACCTGCCTGCTGTTGCTGGGTATGTAAATGAATATCCTGAACTAGGAGTAAATCCTGTTGCTTTATTTATGATTCTATTATGATATGTCTGTGCACCCGTAAAGCTCTCATAGGCTCTGAAGCCTACAGGAGCAGAATTAACGTCCATAGTAATCTTAATCATTATTGCTCCCGTGCCCTCGCCTGTCACTATACTTGAGTTATATACCGCTGAAGGGCCTGTAGAGTCTACTGTTTGTGTAGAGCAAATACAATCTGTACACACATATGATTCCACAATCTCACTACTTTCCTGCTTAACACTATTGATTCCGTCTGAGTAAAACCCGTCAGGAGCAGTAGTAGTCAGGGAGCTATCAGTATATATAGCTGTTGAGGTTATTATACTATTTCCGTTAAAATAAAATGTGCTTCTTGAACTCATAATTTATATACAATTACAACATGATTCTTGAGCAGATACACTATCAGCTCTAGTTATTTTATAATTTTGTTCAGGCTCAGGAACAGGGTCTTCAAATATTGCTGCCGCTAAAGTTAATAGACTTGAGCTATTTATTGATTGTACCGTAGTTGTAGTCTGTGGACTAACTGAAGTGTTTGTTACAGTATCCCCCACCTCTACACCTAAACAGATAAAGTCTTTACTAGAATCACCTAATTGATCTCCAGCACCCTCGTTACTTCCTGTTATAGAAAACCCTGATGAGTAAGGACCGGTATAACATAAATTAGCTGAGCTAGATGACCTATAATCATAAATAAGATACAGGTACTGACCTGATGTGCTAGTCATAGGAAAATCTCTAGAAAAATATCCTGGGAAATTCTCTGATACTAAAAGGGTTGTGGATGCCGCAACTAAATCAAGAACATTATCGCTTCCTAGAAGGCTATTATTGTACTGAGTATTAGTCCTTAAATACCTTAAGTTATCCTGTGAAATATCATAATTAAATGTGCTACTGCCTTGTATCTTGTATGATATAATTCGTACATTAGCACTATTAGATGGTGCGTAAGAACCTCCTTGCGGGGCTATCACCTCACTGAACTGTGATATTACAGGGCTTGCGCCTATGTTCAGGGTTACAGAATTAAATACTGTTGATGATGCAAAGGACCCGTCTGTCCACTGATATGAATTAAAGATACTCTTTCCTCCTACATTCTGATTATTTAGGCATACCTGAACGATATTAAGGGTAATCGCCTGAACACAACCTACGGACAATCCCACATTAGCAGTGGCTCCTACTTCTCCCGCTGCTGTTATATTTACCTGAGCAGTCGTTATGTTTACTTTATCCTTATCAAAATCAAATGTTCCGTTTGTAGTTACGTTACCTGATGCTGTTGTTGTTGTATCATATAATACACTAATATCTACACCCGTTGCACCTCCCGTTAAGTCTACATCGTAACTCACAGTAGATAGACCCACTAAGTCACCTAGCTCAACAACAAATACTATCGGTGCTCCGACAGACACATTAAAGCTCTGAAAGTTTTCACACGGGCTAGGAATTATCTCTGATGGTAATGCGCTATCATTACTACTAATCACATACTCGTTCATATACGGGTCGTAACCACCTATCTTTTGATTGCCAAAGGAGTCTATGAATAAGTCCCTAAACCAGGATCTCATCTTGAACTCAGATATCACCTTCAGTTGTTCGTCTCTTGAGCTGCTGCCTCGAAGTTGAATTACTGCACCCCTCTTAGAGTCAGTAAAGAACTTATCAGGTCCCCACTTAGCAAAACTCTCAGGGTTATTACCTATACCATAGTTCTCAATCCTAGCAATCTGCTGTCCTAATACCTCAGGGACTGATGAAATTACACCACCGCCTGTGCTATCTGAAATTAAATTCTTTCCACTAAGAACATAACTGATCTTATCCTCTTGAAGGGTAAGTATATCTGTCTCTCTGCCATCAAGCTTCATTACAGGGCCAAAGGTCTCTTCTAAGGGCTTAAAGTTAAGTAACCCTAAGTTGAACTCATTAAGCTTATTTACATTCGTCTCATCGTTGTATACGCCGCTGTATGTAAGGTCAGCCATTCTATGTGCCTCCTTATACTCTTCAGATGATGTTGTGGTCACCCTATTACCTAAAGTAAGGGGCTTACCTACTAGCGAGTCCATAATCTTAAAACTCTCAACACCGTTACCGAAGGCATAGCAATTAAAGAAGTCAGTGTCAATTATTGCAGGAAGAACAGATGTCTGATTCTGCACATTACCCTGATGTAATCCGACCGTTATAGCACTAGATTGTGCGGACTCATACCATAGATCAGGTAGTGCCGCAAGTGGAGCGGACTCAAATACCACAACCCCAGCATCTAGACTTACATTAGAAATAGTAATTTTTACTCTAACTGTAGATGCCTTGTCTCCTTTAAACACGGAACCATCACACCTATTTGTTCCAGAAACATTCAAAATAGTAGGTAAGGCAGGGTCACTTTCGTTATCAAACCAGAAAAAATTTGTACACTCGTCAGGAGTAAAGACACCTGAGGGTGAGTATGTATTAACAACATCACACCCTGAGCCACCAACATCTTGAGTGCCTGTATTTAATTTATTCGGCATATTCTCACCTATCCACATCGCATGAAAACTAGCATAGTTAGCACTTGATATTTCATTTATAGTTAATGAGTAATTTCTTTTTTCGCAATCTTCATTATCTCTGCCTCGTCTATTAAAGTTAAACTTCATAGTGATTACAGCACCAGCATTCACGGGGAAGTCTATGTAGCCTCCAGCATCCGGGTCTACCTGACTAACAAGATACCTAACAAAGGGGAACTCTAATCCGTTTGAATCCCCTGCGGGAACAAATATAGATGATGGACTGTACTCTCCTTTTTCAGCAGTCACAGATTTTTCGGGATGATCTAAAAGATCTGTAACAGATATATCTGTATCTACAGAGAAGTTATTCGCCCTCATCTGCATATATGTTCCTGCAGGAACAGGAATAGTTGCACCTGCCTCAGTAGTTAATGCTATAAAGTTAGCCTCCTGAGCCACCTTATCTAAGACCTCTGCCTGAACACAAGACCTTACAGGTCCTGCGGAATCCTTCTTAACAAATAATACGTCACCCACCTCTACCTTTAATCTATTCTCTCCCTGTAGTAATAACCACACCGTAGAATCAAAGGGGTTCTGATACGCCCTGTTAGTATATATGGTATTATAACTTTCCTGGTCAGGCTTGATAACAAACTTATACCTTGTTGCCCACGGAGGAGGAATCTGTGATGGTGGTATAGTAACCTGAATCTTATTCTTTGTAGTAGACGAAGAGCAGGGGACATGAACATTATTAAAGGGGCTAACTAACGCTGTAGATGACCTATTAAACTCATCCATATATACAATACCTACAGAGTAATCTCTGTTACTGTGTAGACTCTCTGCTGCGCCTCCCTCTAAAAAGTATAAAGCCACATCAGAGTACTGAAATGCCTCAATAGCATAGCTTGTGCTAGGACTATTTACATCTAAAACCCACTGCATAGCATTTAACTGCAGGTCTAAAAAATTAGTTGTGGTTGCACTACCTATTGCTATAGGAAAATTTGCTTGATCCTTACCGCTCTGATACTTTGTGTATGAACCGTTTGAGTTAAGTAATGTATCGGGTATCGCACAGTTTATAACGTCAGTCAGTGTTGTTCCGTTACAAGCATTTGCAACAGTCTGAATATTCGATGTTGTCCCTACAGCATCTCTAAATTCGCTGCTGATTGCCATCTGATGAACACTAGCATACGTCTTAGGTAAGGTAAAGCTCCATACAATAGGAGTAGATCCCGTGGTATTACTAAGGCTCCCTGATACCCATCCTGTTCCTGCAGTTGAAGGAAAATTTTCTCCATGCACAATGTTAAACTCTAAGGACAATACTGAGTCCTTAACTAAATTAACATTTAAGGGCATCCTTATTACGCAGTTATTCATGGCAACATTTGAAGTAAGAGTCCATGAATAGTTACCTTCAACTAATAAAGGAGTAAGTTCTTCAGTGCTTATCTCCTTTGATACCACCGTAGTAGCAAACTCTAGCCTAGTGTCCTCAGGAATATTATAGCCCTCTACATAGTTACCATATATAAGTCTGTTACCCATCAATGTTTGAGCCTGAGCTAGTCTAGGCACATTGTCGTAAAGTCTTAATATCTCTGATTCCGGAAGTATAGTATAAATCTGATTACCATCAAAGCTATATGTGTACTCAGTGTTGTCTGCTAAACCAGCATTTGACTTTATTACTGTCTCAATAACTTTTATTGTATTACTGTTCATGTCCTTGAACAATAGGTCAACGGCCTTAACTAGAGGTCCTCCTGAGTTGTATGTTATGTTAGCACCCGTATATATATTACGCATGCCCTTATTATTCATAGTAGCAACATCAAGTTCAAATATACCATTTGAAAAAACAGGCTCCGAGAACTGAGACACAGCAGAGTACTGATCATCATTGTACTTATACCTCGTTGCAAAACAAATAAATCTTTCCTCTAAGAAATTTCTCTGATTACTAGCAACAAATCCACTCGCTACAGGTGACGTTATAGGTGGCATCTTTATAACTAATAGCTCCTCAGCAGTAATATTATCTTTATATATACTAGAGACCACATTGCTAGGGTCTGCATAAGACTTATTTATATTAATAAATCTAGGCGGGTTGTAATTATCAGTAAAAAATAAGAGGTTATCAATAATATCAATTGCCGTTATTAGGTACTTAGGGTTAAAGTTTAATGTTGTCTTTGTCGCAGAGCTTGTAGGATCTAGAATATAATCCTGAATAGACGCAACGTGGTAATTAATGACATTAGTCTTTGTATCTATAGATACAATCATATCCATAATTCCTGTTGACCCTATACTGAAATTACTGTCATGAATGAACCAGTATATTGTTTCGTTTTGAGAGTCTGCTAAGGACCCGATGCACTTCGCTGAAGAACTAAGAGGATATGACGTATTATTAAAAGCATTAAACCACGCAAGGTTTGTCAGCTTTGTGTTACCCTTAGAGTTCTCTACGGCACCGTTCTCAGACTCCTCCGTGGAGCTTAGTCTTACATTTAAAGCGTCTATATACTCTCCGTTAGGAATAAGACGCTCGTCATCAGACTTATTCATCCTACCCCTTATGAAGTTTCTTGAGATATTTGCCATACTACTTAATCCATTTGTTTTGACCCCTCATATTCATCAGTAACCTACCAGGATGAATATTACTTAATCTTATCTTAGCATTCCTTAAGAGTGCTTGCTTGCGCTTACGTGCCCTGCCCACAACATACTCCTGAACACCTAGCTTAGAGTTTAATATAGCGTACTCTATGTATGCGTATATGTAGTCCTCAAACATCTTGTTTAAATTAATCTTAGTGTCTTCACCACCCTCCATGCCATCAGATACGTACTCAAGAACACATGACCTGTTTGACATTCCTGAGCTGAAGTTTATAACACCAGCCTGTTTATTTATAACAAATGTAGGATTGATGTTAGCAGTCTCTGTATTTAACCCGAACCTAGCACCTATAGAGTAATCAAAGTACCAGTTACCATCACAGCAATAGCCCTCAAGGCCATTAAAAGAACTGTTCTGATTTAAGTATATACTCCTCTTACTACCCCTTATTCTATCTAAATCAAGGTTAGAGTTACCAGGCTCTAACGCATTTCCAGCGTGATCAAATAGTATATCATTATTATTATCCTGAAGGTATGCACTGCTCCAGTTTGTTTGAATGTTTTCAGTGAGTGGTCTAAGAACACCGTTCTCATAAACAGATACCCTTACCCAGTTAACGTAGTCAGAAGGCAACACAAACCTAAGGTTATCATCCACGTTAAGCTGAAGTATTTTTATCTCCTTGAAGGCATCATAGTTTAATTCTTGAATACCTCTCTTAGCATGAAATAATACCTTGAATCTCTCCTCGTTGTTTACTAAGCTGTGATTTCCGGCATACATCAACATAAAGTTATTCACCACATCAGCAAGAGAAACGTATTGATACGACCCCCAGTTCTCATCTTTAGGAGAAGCTCCATCGTTCTCGTAATATTTATATTGTGTTATATAGGCCATGTCTTATTATTTTTGATCTGCATCGTCTTTATTTTCTGCTCCCTGAGCAAACTGAACCGCAGCTATTTCTCTTATAGACATACCCGCATACTGAAGTATCTTCATTATCAAGTCCGGTTCATCATCTAAAGGCAACTCAAAGTCTTGATAATCAGAAGCAGTTGAATCAAACGCAGGCTCGCCACCCGTTAGAGACAAGTACGTCCACTTAGGGTCTTCAGGGTACCTAATGTACTGACACTTAACATCTTCATATTCATCTATAGTATCAGGGTAAGCCGTTAATGTAGATTCCTCTATTGTGAATGCAGGGAATGTTGTGCTAGGGGCTGTATATAATGAGTTAAGAAGCATAGTAATCTTACTGTGACTAACCTGCTCCATCTCCTTAAGTGATGTTCCGTCAACAAACAAAACCTTATTTATAAGGTAGTAATCGCTATCAGTAGTCAATTCGGTAGGAACTGAAAATGTATTAGTAGCTATATGAGCAAGGTTAGCCGTAACTGAGAAGCTATCTATTACCTCACTATACCCCTTTGTTATATCTGCGTATCCCGTGCCTGATTGCCGAGCGTTCTCTTTATTTATCTGATAGTTGTACTGATAAAAATAATCTTCGAAAATATCTAACTGTGCCTGCTTCGCAAACAGATTAAAATCACTAGGTGATATGTATCCGTAATTGTTTTTATTCAATACAGACAATACCGTATTCCTTACTGAGTTTATCATCTGTAAAACTTTAAGGGCAAATATAAGCAAAAAAAAAGGTCTCCGTTTCTGAAGACCTTTCTTTAAAAATTTAGTATTACTATATTAAGCGTTCTCTATACTTGTTACAGCCTTAGGAAGACTAACTTCAAAATAACCTTTTTGCCAAGATGTAGCAATAGCAGTCTCAATAGAACTTAAAATTTCAGCATATACATCTGAAGCTGCTTGAGCCACAGTTGTAACTGTAGTTGTAGTTCCGTCAACATAATCAATAGTAACTGTAGTAGCATTTGCACTTGCAGTCGCTACAGCTTTAATTCCGTTGATAGAAATCAGCTGACCTGTATTAGGAGCGTTTGTAATTTTTAAAAATTTTTGCATAATAAATAATTTGTTAGTTAAAAACACCGCCTTAGTGACGGTGACTTATTGCAAATATAATTAATTAATCTAACTGTTT
>Ga0307995_1002665_pt1 | contig 10276 bp, 11 predicted proteins | sample EllFjometagen262_FD_203132 | JGI IMG/M metagenome (GOLD analysis project Ga0307995, IMG submission 203132) | Marine microbial communities from Ellis Fjord, Antarctic Ocean - #262 | ecosystem: Environmental > Aquatic > Marine > Unclassified | place: Southern Ocean | collected 2014-11-02
CCGCTATAGAACGCGAGACTTCGTATGAAAAATCAACATGTCCTGGGGTATCAATTAGATTGAGAATATAGGCCTCTCCTTTATGCTCATATTCCATTTGAATTGCGTGGGACTTAATTGTTATCCCCCTTTCACGCTCCAAATCCATATTATCCAATAATTGATTCTGTTTTTCACGCTCAGTAACAGCTCCAGTAGAATCTAAAAGACGGTCTGCCAAGGTGCTTTTACCGTGATCAATGTGGGCAATAATACAAAAGTTTCGAATGTTCTTCATTTCGGCAATTTCGTTGCTAAAAGCAAATATACAGCTTTGTGCTGTCCCATTTCTGTTTTAATAAAATATAGTTCTTATTGTTAAACACATGTTTTATTAGAATGATTCTCCACAAAAGGTTCTTGATTTAGAAGATCTAAAAAGGTGTTTTAAAGGGATCTTTTAATTTAGCCCTCTTTAGTGGAGAAACTAAATCATCGAAATACCGTGTCTTTTCTTTATTTTTACAAAAAAAAGACCTTGGTTAAAATTGGAGACATAGAATTAATTGATTTTCCATTGCTTTTAGCTCCAATGGAGGACGTAAGTGATCCGCCTTTTCGTGCGCTTTGTAAAGAACAAGGAGCAGATGTTGTTTATACAGAATTCATTTCTTCAGAAGGACTAATACGGGATGCTGCTAAAAGTGTTCAAAAATTAGATATTTACGAAAAAGAGCGCCCGGTTGGAATCCAAATTTTTGGAGCTAACCTTGATTCAATGCTTCGTTCAGTGGAGATTGTAGAGGCTTCAAAACCAGACATAATTGATATAAATTTTGGGTGTCCCGTTAAGAAGGTGGTAAGCAAAGGTGCGGGTGCAGGTATTTTAAGAGATATTCCTTTAATGGTTAAACTTACAGAGGAAATGGCCAAGCACACTGGCCTTCCCATTACGGTAAAAACGCGCTTGGGATGGGACGATTCTTCGATCAAAATTGTTGAGGTTGCAGAACGACTCCAAGATGCGGGGGCAAAAGCACTTTCTATCCACGGAAGAACTCGTGCACAAATGTATAAAGGTGAGGCAAACTGGCTGCCAATTGCCGAAGTGAAAAACAATCAACGCATGCACATTCCTATTTTTGGAAATGGTGATGTAAATTCTCCAGAGAAAGCTAAATTAATGCGAGATGAATTTGGATTAGATGGAGCAATGATTGGTAGAGCGAGCATCGGAAATCCGTGGTTTTTTAATGAAGTAAAACACTTTTTAGCCACAGGGAAACACGCAATAGCTCCTAAAATTGAAGATAGGGTTGAGATAGCAAGACGTCACTTAGAAATGGCCATTGGCTGGAAGGGAGAAACTCAAGGAGTGCTTGAAACTCGCAGACATTACACTAATTATTTTAAGGGAATCCCAAACTTTAAGCCTCTTCGTACTCGAATGGTTACATCAAACGAATCTGCGGGCGTTTTTGAAGTTTTTAATGAGATACTAGAGCAATTCTCTTCTTATAAAACTGCATAAGATCGAGCTTTTTTAGCTAATCCTCTTGTTGCCCATACAGTACTCAAAGTTCCCAAAACCATCACCGTACCGACAACTATAAAAACATTTTTTAATTCAAATAAAACCGGATATGCCAAAGAGGTTCCGGGAACATAAATAAACGGAAATAAAGACTGTAGACCAACAATAATAATCCCCAGGATAACGCCAACACCCCCTCCAAAGCCACATATTAATAATCCTACATTAAAAAAAAGTTTATATATTCCTTTTGGTTGAGCACCCATTGCTAAAAGAATTTTTATTTCCCCACGCTTATCTAAAAACATCATAATTAAAGCACCAATTACATTAAAAAGAGCAATAATCATTACCAGTGTAAAAATAAAATATATAGCAAGGTGTTCTACGTTCAGCATTTTATGAAGGGCAGCGTTTTGTTCGGATCTTGAAACTAGACTTATTGGATCCCTAAAATAGGGAGCAATTTCTTTTTCCAGCTTTTTTTTGGTTATGTTTTCTGCTGTTTTTAGAACAATGGACGAAAAATTATTTGGGGATAGCCCCATTAATTCCTGACCAAAAGCCAGGTCAGCAAATACGTACTTTTTGTCTAAGTCTTCACTAATTTGATACAACCCTACGACCACCGAGGGTTTAGTTAAAAAAGGGTTTTGATCTAAAGGGCCATTTTTCTTTTTTTTTGGCACCGTAATGTTTAAAAACGTGTTGTAATCAAAGACACTTACACTCATGTTTCCTGCAATGCCAAAACCAAGCACTGCCTCAGGACCCTTAAATGAGAGCCAATTTCCAAGAGCGATTAAAGAGTCTACACCCACTACATTTGTATAGTTTTCCGAAACAGCCTTTAAATAGGCAACCTGATTTTTTTCATTAAAAGACAGAAAAACCTTTTCTTCCACTTCTTGTGCTACAGAAATTATTGATGGGAGAGATTCAAGTTCCGAAAGCGTATTTTCCGAAAGGGTTAAATACTTACCCCGAACAGGAACAATTTCATAGTCAGGATCAAAGGAGTTTGTGAAAGAAAGCCCAAAGTCTTTAAGGCCACCAAAAGCACTTAAAACTATAAATAACGCTGCGGTAGCTGTTACAACCATGAAAAGAGCAAAGACATTAATACGGTTAATAACCGTTTGCTGACTTTTAGAAAAGAAATAACGCCAAGCGATTTTTAATGAATAGGTCATTCTTTTTACTTAATATTAAAAGCCTGCTTATCTTTTTTGTCTTGGCTCTAGTGTCGTTATGTTTTTTAAAGGATTTTCCCCTTCTTTTAATTCTTTTTCAATCTGATCTATATAGTCTAGAGAGTCATCAATGTAAAATGATAGATCAGGGACTCTTCTTAATTGGTTCTTCATTCGTTGAGACAAATCATGGCGGAGCTGAAAACGATTTTCCTTTAAATTTTTAAAGTATGTTTCAGCATTTTTAGCAGGAAAAATACTAAGGTATATTTTGGCAGAGGTTAAATCTGAAGTTACATGAACTTTTGTAACCGAAATCATCAAGTTACTTACGCCTTGTTGTCTAATAGCACCTTGTAAAAGGGTAGCTACTTCTTCCTGTAAAACCTTATTTATTTTTTTTTGCCTTGGCGTCTCTTGTTTATCCATTAAACAAAAATACGCATAAAAAAGCGCTTATAAACGCTCCCATTTATAATCCCCGTTTAATAGAAACGTTCCCAAATGTTCTTTCCTCCATTGGTTTGGTGGAATTAAGGAAAGAAAAGTCTCTTTTTTTCCTTGGTAAAGATGATAGGTTTCTCCAACAATTGGTTCAAATTTAAAACGCGCAGAATAGACCTGTTGAGTGTCTTTAGCAAGTGAAACAAAGGATTTGATCTTTTGTTGTAAGTCGTTTAGTTCTGCCTGAAACTGTTTAGAAACCCTGTCAACTCCTTTCTTTTTAAAAGCACCAACATTAGGAACTTCAATGATTGGTCCGCTTATACTACTCGCATAGGGCAGAAGTTTAGCAATATAATTTTCTTGAGTTTCGTCCCAGACTACACTATCAGGCTTCTTTTCTTTCAACAGTTGATTTTTAACAAATATAGCTAAATAAGTGTTTGATGGCTTTAGATGATAAATGTTACGAAAGAAACACTTTTATTTTCCCCTTCCAGTTTTTCGAACTGCAGTTGTTCTTTTTGTGGCTCTTGGAGTTGCTACTTTTTTATTTTTTTCGCCTTGCGCCGTTTTCGTTTTACTATTTCCAAAAAATTTACTGCTCATGAGAATTGTTTTTTATAAATATAAGCATCTATTATAAATAAAAGATTTAAAAAATAAAAAGGCAGATCCAGCCAACCATAGCCTTACTACCTTTTTACAAAAGTAGGGTGTGAAACCCTACATGTCAAAGATAGTCAAAAACGATACAACTCCCTCCGTATATATATAAGTAAAACGTGATGGTTTAACTATTTAGCATTTTTAATGAAAAATGCTTTGGGTAATTTTCTCAAGATTAATGGGATGGCTTCAAAGACGATAAGATGATTTCCCCCATCACTTTATAACCAGCCAAATTTGGATGCACTAAATCATCTGCTGAGGTAAACTCAGGAACTTTCAATCCGCCATTAGAATCTGACATTACAGAATAATAATCAACATAAGTTATATCTTTTTTAGCGCAATAATTTTTTAAAATAGAATTTAGCCTTACTACTTTCGGCCCTGGCTCTAATCCAGGGGACCACGGAAAGTCAATTGCAGGCATTGTTGAACAAATGTAAACAGAGACGTCATTAGCAATCGCAATTTCAGCCATTGAGATTATATTATCAGCAGTGTTTTCAATAGTTATTGGACCCGTATTTCCGGCAATATCATTTATTCCAGCCATGATTACGACGCTTTTCGGATTTAAATTAATAACATCAGGCTTAAATCTAACAAGCATTTGAGGTGTGGTTTGACCACTAATCCCTCTATTAACAAAAGGATTGTCAAGAAAAAAGCCTTTATCAAAGCTCCCCCATCCTTCTGTAATAGAATTACCCATAAAAACAACACGATTTGAGTCAGTTGTTTTTATTAATTCTTCATTACTTTTTTGATACTTTTTTAAATTTGCCCAATCCATTAAGGAGCCGCCTCCCTGAATAAATGTTTCTTGAGCATTAATTAGGATTGACATAAATAAAAAAATTAAAGTTGTTTTATTGATATTCATTGTTTATTTGATTTAGAGTGAATCCATTTTAAAAAATCTTTTTCTGCAAATGCGTTATTCCAACTTCCATGACCAGTATTTTCATATAAAGTCATTTTAGGGCTTCCACCGGCTTCTATAATTGCTTTTGCCATTGCTAACGAATGTTTTGGACTAACGACATTATCATCAGAACCGTGAAAAATCCAAAGAGGAACTTTGTCGGCATATAATTTAGCCAACTGAGGAATTCCATTTCCACAAATAGGCGTTGCAGCGGCGAACATATTTGGTCTTCTAAATAATATTTCAAAAGTTCCCATGCCACCCATAGACAAACCACTCACATATATCCGCTGTTTGTCAACCTGTTTTTTTTCAATAAACATATCCATTAACCTTATGACTAGTCCTAAGCTTTTATTGGGCTTTGAATCGTTATTATTAAAGAACTTGTCCCACTGATCGGATGATAAACTGGGCCATCTATCATTTTTTGAACATTGGGGAAATATTACCCAAGAATTATATTTTTCTCTATTTTCTTTTTTTAAAAAAAGTTCTCCACCGTGTGTTAGTTGAGAAGAATTGTCATTTCCTCTTTCGCCAGAGCCATGTAAAAACAAATGAACAGGGTACTGTTTATTTGGATTGTAATTTAAAGGTTTTAGAATTCTGTAATTAAGCGTATCATTTTCATAAACAAAAATTTCTTTTTCATATAACTCAAGCTCTTGAGAATTTAAATAGTTGAATATAAAAAAAACAAACAGTAGGTTTAAACACTTCACTTACGAAATTTATTATTTGTTAATACAATGATAAATAATTTTTTAAAATTTTTTTTGTTATAAAGAGAATCTTTATTATATTATTAATATTAAAAGTATTAAAAAAAGAGATACCCATTTGCTAATCCAATACGACAAAGATACTACACTTTTAATTTAATTGCAATTAACAAAAGGACAGTAGTTTTATAAATAAATCCTGAAAAGATAAGTTTAGATCCCCACTAAATCTTTAACAATAAACAGTTCTAATTATTATGTCTTATTTTTTTAATATGTTTTTAGAAAAATACCCTTCCGGTATTTTAGGATTAAAAGAAACGTTAAGAATAATAAAATCAGTTCCTTTCCCATTCTTAAGTATATCTTTATAATTCATTTTCATGGGAAACCATCTATCATCTATTTTTCTAATATCAGAGAATGTTGTTGTTTTAAGTAAAGTTCCACTTTTTGCATAGAGATTTTCTTTAAGTGGGACAAATTTATTTTTATCGATCCACAGGACCCTTTTATGGTAAGCCAATCCCTCAACTTTAGAGACGAGTTCCATAATCCAAACATGGAATTCGTTATAGTTTTCTTCTTGAATAATTTTAGCAGTATATTGGGGTTTGATTTTGATCCCAATCCTTATAACTTTAAAAAAATTATTTACTATAAATCGATTTGAAAGGAGAAGGAATGAAAACAGAAACAGAGCCGCTTTCAGGAAGGCTGTAAACCTTTTACAGTTTACACTTGTTTTTTTATTTTTACGCTTATATTTGTCTTGCTAACTACAATTTAAAAAAAAAGAGTGTTTTTGTCCAAAGCAGAATTTTAAAATCTAAGACATAAATTAAAAAGAAAAATACTCTCGCAAGTATTATTAAAAACATAATAGGTCCTATAGCTCAGTTGGTTAGAGTAGCTGACTCATAATCAGTTGGTCCCAGGTTCGAGTCCTGGTGGGACCACCAGTAATGAAAGAGCGCGAGCTCAATCAAGACAAGCCCTTCGAGTAATCGAGGGGTTTTTCTTTACCGAGTATTTAGACACCTAAATATACCAAAAATCATGTCAACTGGCTCATTACTGCCAGTAAATAGACAGTTAAATCCCAAAAAATTCCAACCTAAAACTTTGAAATAAGACCCCCATCCCTAAGATTAAATCCACTTTTCTTTTTGGGGTTGCACCCGTATAATGGTATATAGCCCAATTATTTTAAGCAATCTCTTTAGTTTATTGTGAAGCAATCCTTTTGTTACGATTTGAAATAAACCTAATCAAATTGTTTTTATACAATCGATATTCCCCAATATTTCCTGGAAGTGGTTTTTCTTCAAAACTGAAAAATGGCAGCCAGAAGTTTACGGAATCAGATTCCCTGTTAACTAAGTCTTGAAGTAAGAAAAAATCCACATACCCCTGAAAGTTTTCAAATAAATTGAAAAAGCTTGAATACCTTTCAAAAGTTTCGCTTAAAGGATTAGGAGTGTCTAAATAGTATAGTCTTATACATTCAAGAGTAAGGTCAAACCTATCTTTGATGTTTCTGTTTAGGCCACGTGACCCATTTATAGTCATTTTATTACCGACTTTATTAGCAGGGAAAACCATATAAGCACCAATAGTACTGCATTTTAAAAAAAACGCATCCATCTCATAAGACGGAAGTTCCCTCACAATTTCTCCCAAGGCTTTTGTGTATTTATATGTATGCCCTATCGAATCACTTGAAATAATAAACTCACCAACCCTTGAACTGTGTTTTAATTTTCTTGGAACTTCATCTGATAGATTGAAAATATTACCGGAGGGCAACTCTTTGCTCCATAATATCTTGTGATAATTTCTTAGCGTAGGGCTATATGAATCCGGGTCTCTTCCCTTGGGAGTGTCAGAATAAACGTCAAAACTTACATCTATCATATTAAATACCAATATAGATAATTAATCATTACGTTGGAAAAGGGTGTTTTAAACTAAAAAAGCTATCGGCCATCATTTTTCGAGTTGTAAATACTTAAACCATATCTATCACTGGGCTTAACTAGGTTATCTAGGGGTACTTTTGTTTACATTTTGATAAAAGTGTGGGGTTCTAGAGAAAGTGCTACTTACGTGAAATCAAAATATTCAATTTTTAGTCATTTTTAGCATTTTTTAGTCAATTTTAACTCTTTTTCGGTCATTTTTTGATGTTTTTATCCATTTTTAGGCTTTTTTTGAAAAACATGTTTTGATGATAATGATTAAATTAGCCTCTTATTAAAATTAGACGGTTTTTCACTACATTTAATAATCTTAAAGTTAGAAAGTTGAAAAAAATAGCTCTTTACTCATTATGTCTTGTATTATTCTTTTGTTCTAAAGATGAAGAAACACAAGCACCAACTAGTACTGTTCAAACAACAACACCTGAACCCGAACCAGTAGTTATTCAATATACCTTAACAGTATCTGCAAGTGAAGGAGGCTCTGTATCGAATGAAGGGGGGACATATGATGAAGGCTCAAATATTATAGTTTCAGCAGATGTGATTCAAGGATACGTTTTTATAGGCTGGGATGATGGTTCAATTTCTAACCCAAAAACAGTTGCTTTAAATCAAGATACTAGTTTAAGAGCTAGTTTTATGAGTATTCAAGATTATTTCAATTCAAACTTTAATTTATCAACCGCTCCTGAATTAAGCTCACCAAACAATACAACAGACAATTATTTAAAATGGTTTAGACCATTCTATGACTATAATTCTTTAATAGGCAGAGCCCAATATAGCTTTACTTACATTAATGATAATGGAGATGTTGGATTAAATCCTCCTCCTTCAGATGAAAATCACGGTCACCAACAAATGTTCACACAGTTTTTAGATATAAATAATAATCAGATTCCTGATTTAGTTATATCAGCACACGATGTTACAACAGAAGATACTGGAGAAATTTATGTCATTATAGACAATGAATTAACTTTCAGATTTGATTCTCAACAAGCGTGCACAAGAAAAATACTAAGTGGAGATTTTGACAATAATGGCTCTGATGATATCGTCTTAATTGGAACTGGAATTGACCTACAACCTTATTCAGGGACAAAAACTAAAATAATTTATTTCACTCCTAATAATTACGAAATTGTATCACTTGATGAACAAGCATCATATTATCATACAGGTGCAATAGGGGATGTTAATAATGATAATAATTTAGACATAATGGTAGTTAATAATCAAAACAATGTTAGTGATGGTGATACCTTTGTTTATTTAGGGAATGGAGATAAAACATTTAGCAAGGTATATCAAGGAAGAAGTTTTCCATCAGAGAGTGACTCTAATGCTTTTGGTAATAGATATAACATGGATTTTCATGATTTTAATAATGACAATAATTTAGATATTATTATCGGAGGACATGAGTGGGATGTAGGGTATGAAAGACCATATAGGACATCTATATATTACGGTAATGGTGATGGTACATTTGATTATTCAAATCCAATTTTAATTCCTGAAGTTGACTATTGGGGTATAGTTAATGATTTTAAAATGTTAGATATTGATAATGATGGAATCTCAGAAATTATAATAAACAGAACAACAGGTCATGAAGATTATGGTGTTTTAGAAAACGATAGGGGCTATGATGGTATTAAAATTCAAATTCTAAAAAAAGCAGATAATGAATATTTGGAACATCAAATAATTGATGTTCCAAATAGTTGGTTTGACTTGCCTCCAACTTGGATAGAATGGATACCTTTTATTGAAATGTTTGACGTGAATCATGACGGAATATTAGATATAGTTCCAGACTCTGAAGGAATAAGTAACCCAAATTATAATGAATTAAAAAGATTTTGGGGAATGTATTATAAAGGAGATTCATCAGGAAGATTTGAGTTGGAGTATTTCAACCCGAATCAACCGAATTAAATCCACTTTTCTTTTTGGGGTTGTACCCGTATAATGTTATATAGCCAAAACCATAGCCATATCATCCTCCTCAGTAAGTTCAGCCTTATAATACACTTTACCAAGAATGAAACAAGCTACTAATGAAGTAAGTGAAGACTTGCCGTTGTTTGTGTGAAAGATTGGGTTATTTATTATAAGTATATTGAACTATCTTAAAACCAATACAATGAAAAAGCTATTAAAGTTGAATGCACAATATCCAATTAGTATTGGACTTATTTTATTTTTTGTTGGAGGTATTTTTTTTGATGTAAAAAGCGACATTGGAATTGGGATTATCTTATTAGGAGGATTCATAGGGGGAGGAGGAGCTATAATAGGTTTCATTCAAAGTAAGAAAAGATAAAAAAAGAACCCCCATTATAAATTTGGGGGAACTTGTCCTTAAACCACAGGCATATCATCTTCATTAAGTTCAGGAATAATCACGGATTAGAGATACTGTAGATTTTCTATATTAGTAGCTTATTAATCATAAATCAATTAAAAAAATGAGAGAATGGTTTAAAAAACATCTGGGTTGGCTGGGTTTTGGTATTTGGATGACTTGCACTTTACTTTTTGTTTTAGATGAATTTATGCTAAAAAACACAATCCCAATAATTGAGGAATTATTAATGATTGGATTTTTAATTATGGGAGGTGCTTCATTTATTCAAGGTATTCTTAATGATAAATATTTCACGAAATATTCTGATAAAGTTAAAAATGGAATTATTGTATTTATTACTTCTACAACAATTGGGATGTCTTATTTTTTAATTTTATAAAAACCCCGCACCTAAGTATCAATAACACTTGACCTATATTTAATAATATCAATATCATCT
>Ga0307995_1002666_pt1 | contig 10276 bp, 12 predicted proteins | sample EllFjometagen262_FD_203132 | JGI IMG/M metagenome (GOLD analysis project Ga0307995, IMG submission 203132) | Marine microbial communities from Ellis Fjord, Antarctic Ocean - #262 | ecosystem: Environmental > Aquatic > Marine > Unclassified | place: Southern Ocean | collected 2014-11-02
AAATCAGCCAAGTTTATGGCAATTTATCTAACTTCACCCTCTATTGTATGGCTGGGCGTTTACTGCACTACACACGCTGGCAGAAAGGTGAAGTGTATGTTGACCGATTGCCCTCGTCCTTAGGTGCACTTTATGCTCTATCAACAGTTGTGTGGGATCAAGGCGAATCCGCCACAGATAAAAGCAGACAAAATTTCCACGAGTTGCTGATAACTCCCGTTAGAGATGGGACCCAAAATAATACTTTCATCACCCCCTCTGTTACTCGTAAAGAGATAGAAGCAAAGATAGGCAAGGGAAATAAAAACAAACCACCTGCAGCCAAAACAACAGAGGAGGCAGGTACCGATTTCACTTTGCACTTAGCCAGTATTAAGGTGCATCAAGGTCTCGTTGAATTTAACAAGCGAGGAACCAAAAGAACAATTGCTGGACCAGACTTGGGGGAAGCAAAAGAACTGCTCAGTGAAATTAACCAGTTACTGCAAAGGTATGGCGTAGAAAACTTCATTATAGATAGCAATATAGAAGCCCTTGAGGATCAATACAATGAGAATCAAAGCCCTGATTATGCCAAAAATATTTAGAGTGGAGTTTGATTGATATGAAAACAGACTTACTTAATGAGTCCGCCGATTATGTGATGGAAGCGGTAATGACGGATGCCGAAATCAAACACATTGAGACCGAATTTAGAGAAGAACAAAAGGTAAAAAAATTAGCAGACTACCCTAAAACAATAAGCGTTAAATTCCGAACTGAAAGAGACGCTGATGATTTTTGCAGAACGATTGAGTGTGACATTGAGTACTCCGAAAAAGTACTCATTTACAAGAAAGGGCGTACCAAAAACTATGGTAAGTCTAAATTCAAAGGTAGCAAGAGACTTAAGAAGGCTACATCCAGAAGTGATGATTGGAAACAGCATTGGGTAAACATGCCCACATATGAGCAAAATCAAAAACTATGGGAGTTTCACAAAATTAAAGTGACTTGCCCAACGCGTGATGACTATGCAGACCTTGCCAACACACTTAGGCAGCCCCTAACGCTAAAGACAAAAAGTATCTATCACCCATCATGGTCTCCTGCAAAACTTGCCAACCGAAGGTGGGTTTCATCGAGTCCCTCTGAAGAGACTGTGCCCCATTACCCAATTTACATAGTATCAAGGGGAAGAGCGTATTCACGGCATACATCAAAAACATTGGAAAACATGAATGTTCCTTACTTCATTGTTGTTGAAAAAGCCGAGTATGAAGTATATGCCTCGGTCATAGATAAAAAGAAGATACTCACGCTCCCTTATGATACTGACCCTAACAATCCTACTGGTCCTGGGAGGGCTCGGAATTGGTGCTGGGATCATGCAACGCAAGTACTCAAAACGAAGCGTCATTGGGTAATGGACGATAATCTAGATGGGTTTTATCGCTTGAACAAAAACCAACGCATTAAAGTAGCGGATGGGGCAATATTTAGAGTGATGGAAGACTTCGTTGATCGTTACTCCAATATCCGAGTTGCTGGACCGACCTATCGCTTTTTCGCAGCCCCAAAAAGTGGACTGCCAGCGTTCGTAGCCAACACCCGCATTTATTCTTGCCTGCTCATTGATAATGAATGCAAGCATCGTTGGCGAGAGAGATATAACGAAGATACAATTTTATCTTTGGATGTTCTAACTGATGGCGATTGCACAGTGCAGTTCAATGCCTTTCTGCAAGGAAAAATGGGTACTCAAGTGCTTAAGGGAGGCAACACCGAAACGTTTTATCATGCGGAGGGTGAAGACTTTGATGAAGATAACTACAATCCAACAGGCACCACCGCTAAGAGCCTAAACTTAGTCAAAATATATCCTAAGTATTGCAGTATAGAAACGAGAGCGAGGCGAATTCATCATTATGTGGACTATTCTTCTTTTAAGGCGAATAAGTTAATCCTAAAAGAAAATCATGATGCCCCCACCGATCCTGAATACGGCATGACATTGAAAGACATTTAATACTCAGGGTTTGGTTTTACGCATAAAACCAAACACTCACAACACGAAGTCATCGTAAGTCTTGTTGATATCAGCCTGCTCTAAGCCAATGTATCTCATTGTCACTGCGGGTGAAGAGTGGTTTAACACACGAGCAATCACCTCTAACGACACACCCGCATCCCACATCGCCCAGCCTCGTGTTTTTCTCATTGAGTGCGTACCTAAATGAACACCAATAATCTCACCGACTTCTGCGAACTTACGAGCAACAGTTTCTCTGCTTAATGGTTTTTGCAATCGGAACTGTTGAATCCTCCATATCCTATATCCCATTTACGTTGACACTATTTATGCTTAAAGGTAAGTTAGGTGAATACTTAACGCGATTGGAGTTTTAGAATGCGGTCTAAAATAAACACTTGGTTATTGTTGATTCTTTGCTTTGCCCCTGCTATTTCTTTTGCAAATTTAGGCACACTGTCTTTGACTGGAAAGTGCGATGGGTGTGATCTGTCAAACCAATCCTACGATTTGGCAAATTTTGGTGGAAAAAAATTCTACTGTTCGAACTTCAACAATGCTTCTTTCCAAAATACAAATTTCTCAAACGGAATTATAGCCGGCAAACTTACTAGGACCAATATGCGCGGTGCTGATATGACTTCAGTAACTTTTGAATCTGCCGCAAACTATAAGAACTGTTTGCCACCTGCAGTTGGAATATCGTTTGCTGATTTGTCGATATCAATGGAAATGATGCATGGTACGCTCAATGAGCCAATGTTCGGACTTGATGGAATACTATTTTTAGATTCTGATCTCCGCGGTTCTTCAATGAATGGTGCAAAATTCCTGTCTCCGAAATTTTACACGAACTTTAAACGGTCTGGTGTATTAGGCATCTTAGCAACCAAACTAACAGGAGTTAGAGCGAAAGGCGCATCCACAGACGGAGGATTGATGTTTGTTAAAAGCGATGCAAGGAAAATAGATTTCAGTGGTCTGCAATTTATCGGTACACGTCATCCTAAATTGGACTATTTTTTTGTAGTTGAAAGCGATTGGTCTGGCGCCAATGTAAGCAATAGCATGTTGCCCTTGATCCTGAAATCCTCAACGTTTACGAATTCGAACTTGTCCGGTAGTTACATTGCTCACATCGTAGCATCTGACTTGAGTAACTCAAAATTTTTGAAAGGATACCTCAGGCAAAGCCAATTGCAGGATAGTAAATTCGATGGTTCTGATTTTTCGTCGGCAGATCTCTCTTGGGCAAATATGAGCGGTTCTTCATTCAAAGGCGCTAATTTTAGTGGGGCGGATTTGGCTGGTGCAAATTTAAGTAATGCAGATTTTTCGAATGCTAATTTTACTGGCGCAAACTTGGAAGATGTAAATTTAGAGGGTGCCAACCTATGTGAAGCAACTGCACCAAGTGGCGATCTTCTTTTCATTGGGTGCTGAGTAGAACTGACTTATACATGCTACATGCGTAAAAGTTCGCTACAGGAGTTGGTGCCTTTATGCGGCAATGAACCAGTTATATCGTGTTTAACACGACATAACTAATTGTTAGAGCACGAAGTCATCATAGGTCTTGTTAATATCAGCCTGTTCCAAGCCGATGTATCTCATCGTCACCGCTGGCGAACTATGATTAAGCACGCGAGCAATGACTTCAAGTGGCACTCCTGCTGACCACATCGCATAACCACGCGTCTTACGCATAGAGTGCGTGCCTAAATGAATACCAATAATCTCACCGACTTCTGCGAACTTACGAGCAACAGTTTCTCTGCTTAATGGCTTTTGTAGTTTCTTTGCACGGTTTCCAACAGACTGAAATAGATACTTATCGTTTGGGTTAAGTACCTGACGCTGTTTAACAATAGTCTGTGCTTTTTCGTTCAGTTTTATAGTGCGAGATTTACCTGTCTTCTGTTCAATAACAGTGATTGTTTCCCCACCAGCAAAGTCCAGGTAAGTAAGGTTGAGCAAATCGCTAATACGCAAAGCAACATTTAAGCCTAATTGCCAGATGTCCTTGTAAATTTCACCGCCGTGCTTTTCTAACATATGACTAACAGTTGAAATTTGCTCTGTTGATTTTACTGCTGAGACTGACTTCATTGCCGTATTCCTTAATCACATAAACATCATATAAGTAATATTATGTGACCTAAGAATGGAGGTCAACCGATTTCGTAAGGGATTGCTGAGTTTGCTAAATCACACAATGTTATTCTGTGACTATGGTGTGTTGCTTTGTGATTATTTCAAGTTAGCCTTCTCAACTTCATAACTCAATCCCGCATTGCTGAATACTCGCTTTAACAAAACAGCCAACTGAGCCTTCATTTCATCTCTATGAATGACGTTTGATTTACCAATCATCTTTTTATCTGCGTCCGTTAGATCAATATCAAAAGAACTGAGCATCTGTGCCAAGTCGGTAAAGTCCTTATTGTGTTCGGTGGCTTTCATCTGCTGAATTTTGCGTCTGCCACCTTCCGTGTTGAGGAGGTCTATGTCGTTATATTTCATTCGCTATACCCCACATTAAAAAACAAAAGGTATGCTGGTGTCGGCAGTCGTTTTGCTTTGATACAAATTAACGACTGCTTTTATGATGAGATTTCTCACTTGATTGTTTGGGGTGTTGTGATTAGTGCTGGTTCTTTCCGCAAGTTCACTGGTGAGGTGTTTTTGTACATCACCAATCTGATGAATTTTATCCACACCATTGTTTGGCGTTTTGGCTAAGATCAATTTCCACATCTCTAAAGTCTCAAGTAAGTTGATAATGGCATCATCAGATAACTCTAATTCCTGCGATATCAAACTGCCATAATATCCCTCGCTTTTACCACATCTATAACTGAACTCACGCACAGTGATGTTTGGATCAATTGCTTTCATTTCATTAAATATTTGTTTGGTATAACTCATATATTTTGTTCTCCGTATTAAGATGCCCTTCGGGCAGTCTACAAACTTCACCTCATTTAATATTTCTTTCAGAAATATCAATCTCGCTTTGTTTGTATGTTTTAACTAATCATTTCTTTTTGTTTTTGTGTGTCATTACTTGAGCCATAGAAGCCCTAACCAGAGCCTCTAATAGTTTCCATTACTGTCACCATTCTATTCTGCGATGCTTTAGGAAGTAGCGTGCTTTACTCCCCATACATTACGCTGCCGATTTCACGCGGGATCATCCAAGTCATAGAATAGGTACTACTTGAATAACTTCGTTTAATTTCCACTCACTGGTCAATGAGCACGAATCTTTGCTACTAACATTACTGCGTTCACTTGCTGTCCGTTTTTGCGACTGGGACTATATGACGGAGAGCCCCTGTTAAACATTCTTTAGCGTGAATGTCAGCAACGCTTTGGGTACTGCTAATTAATTTGGTCGCGTGTATAACTTCTTTATACTTTTATTTATCTCTTTTTGATGAAAGCGTTATTTAATGCGAATAAATGGGCGTTTTTAGGGGAGTAGGTGGATTGCTTAGTTTATCTTCTTATTTACGCGCAATAAAAAGCCCACAATTAAGTGGGCTTGGTTGGTATTAATAATTAGAAATTATTGCTCGGCAAGTTCTGCCGCTAGTTCCGCTTCAAACGTCTCTCGTAGGTCCTTATCCACACACGCCTTTTCTTCTTTGCTTAATTTTTTCACAGCAAACAGATTCAAACTGGTTAAAGAGGATACACCGTTACTCAAACCAATGGACGACCAATAATAGGATTTTTGGAAGCACTGAACTGTTCCTCTGCCTTCAAAAAAGCGTCGTGCTAAAAGTTCAATAGCGGCAAGATCACCGTTTTTGGCGTTGGTTTCTGCAAGACTTACATATGTACTTTGTAGGGCGGTCATAGAAGTCGTCTGTTTTTTATTCGGTTAAATCGCTCACCCGTTTGGTCTTTGTTTGTAACACAGGTGCTCATACGCCATCTTACGACTATATAAAAGTAGAGTGCAAGTGTTTTCCACCAGCACTAATCTTGATATATACAAAATATAGTAGAATTTAATGAGGGGTTACTACTTTTAGTTCGGGGTGGTTAATTTTAGCGAGAACCAAATAATTTGGATGATGATCAAAAGGCAAAGTACGCCGCCTGACGGCTATAGGTGTGTTCGTAGGTTTGTTAGCAGGGAAACTACAAAGGTCGCAGTGTTTTTATTCTAAGGTTTTGCATGTAATTTCAATACTCGCCTTAATATAATTAAGACTATGAGTCCAAAGAGCAGTCCAATTGTATCCCCTACCAGATAATTACCCAGTAAAAGTAGTGATTCCTCGGGGACGATTAAACCCTGATACAACACCGATAAACCGATAGAGTTAATCACTGAAGCAATAGCACCTATGAGAAGCAAGGGGCGCCAATTGGATGTGTTAGTTGCCGTCATGTAAAAATTCATACCCGAAATTTTAAATAACTCAAATGCAATAACTGCACACCCGCTACCTACGAACGGGACTAACATTTGTAAATCAGTCAGTTGACGATCGGGGTGAATGATTAAGTGAGCAATAATATCGGCTGCCAACAGCGCAAAAAATGCCAATGGACCTAGCATCCATACAGCCAATACACGCACCAAATGTGGTAGGAAGAAGAGGCTTGCAAGCCACGTCACATTTGAGCCGTATTTGGCTTCTAAAGGGAATATGATGAAGAATTGAAGAAAGTGCAGGGCGAGATAACAGCCAAATGCGATGATGAAGGGGGTGATTTTTGTTGTCATGATCGCCGTCCGTGGGGTTTTATCAATAATTACAAAGTATCTTAGCCAAGTCGGTAGAGTCCAGAGCCACGCCCACCAACATGTTCCAGCAGACCTTTTACTCTTAAATCACGTAAGCATTTATAAACAGTGACCTGGGGCATTTTTTTAACATCTGGATGTGCAAAAATTTGGGTCAAATTGACAGGGCTGTCTGCGCCTAAGCAAAGGTCTCCAACACAGGTGAATAAAACCTTTTCAGCCTTGTTGAGTGCACTGATCCCCATGTCTGCTTCCATACTACGAACCATCTGAAGCAGTCGTGCAAATCGTAATGGTTGTGTTTCTTCCATAGTTTTTGCCTTAAGAAAAAATGTATTACAGGGTAATACTAACAAAATTATTTGCTAACGTTAACAGCCTGATGCTTAACCTCTAGATATAACGTACTTAAACTCACGAAACCTTGAGGTAGTTAAAAGTTTCCCTAATTTAAAAAACCGTTGTCATTTTAATTGTTTTTCAAATAACTATATAAATTTTATAGTGTTTTTTGGAATTCTTAAAATAAAAATATGTAAAGAGAACCTAGGAATAATTCCTAATTTTCGACTATAAATTTAAATAGTGCCTATAGGCGGTGTTATTAGAGGCATCTTTGATAGATGATAAGATTCTAAGGAAGGGGTGCATATGTCAATTACTGATCACTTTGGTGCAACTGTAAGAGCAACACGAAAAACTCTTAACATATCACAGGAAGACCTTGCCCTTTTGGCGGGAGTCAACCGATCACATATGGGACAGATTGAGCGAGGCACAAAGTGTGCAGGCTTAGCCACTGTCGATCGCATCGCAAAAGCCCTCCACTGTTCTCCTGCTCAATTACTAGACTACACCCAAAAAGATTGAGCCAGATTTTCAAGGATGCAGGCGATGAACAATATCCAATCACGCAAAAATCTAGAGTTTAGGGTCTTAGCAAGAGCGCTCGCTTTTTTCTGTCCCAGCCTTCTATACAGGAATAGCGCCTCTCTATTCTTGATTCTTCATATATCTCAAGTGCTGATAATTGCCGTTGCTTTTTACAATGTTGAATTATCGCTAATGGCTTATGCCATATTTATTATTGTTATTAACCTGCTTTACTCAGTCATCAGGAAATATAAATGAATAACGAAATTAACACTGCTGTTGCACCGAGTTTGAACGACGAAATTGATTTAAGAGATATTATTATTCCACTGTGGAAGGCAAAATATCGCATATTATTATTCGGTCTAATTTGCTTCTCGCTTGCTTTAGTCTACTCATTGGGTGGAATTGTCGTCGACAAGACTAAATATGCGAGCATTCAAGTTCATTTTAATTTTCAAGGCGTTGAAGGTGGGACTTTCCCAAACGGCGAAAAGTTCTCACCACAGGAACTCATATCTGGATCAGTCCTGTCTGAAGTCTATAGAAATATTGATAGTCCAAATTTCAGTTATTCTGACCTAGTTAATGCGATCAATGTGACGCCTGATTTCAACGGTGCTGACGAACTAAAGTCCGTAGTGACTGGGTTGTTGTCAAAAGAAAAGGGATTAACAAATAAAGAATATAGTGACGCCGTTTCTGAGTACACGAACGAAATTGTTGCTCAATCTAAAAAGAATGTGATCCTAACAATAGACCTCAATTTGTTTGACGGGAACCTTAAGAAATCAAGCGACCTGTTGACCAGCATTCCAAAGATATGGGCTACGAATGCCATTGAAGATCGTGGTGTTTTGGTCGTATCTTCTCCTACAATCAGCACGCTAGATAGCCGCATACAGTCGGGTGAATTATTAATTCAAGTCAACGTACTAAGTGACACGCACAGTTTATTATCTGAAAGTGTTACTGGGCTATCTGACTCACTAGACAGCAAGTCCATTACAGATCCAACGTCGGGTATGTCAATTGCGGACTTGCTTTATAAGTTAGATTTGGAAAATAAATATAGGATCTCAATACTTAAAGAACTTGTCGTTAAGAACGGCATAGGCGTTCAAAATGAATCTTGGTATAAAGGATTTAGGGATGCTCGTTTAGGCAAGTTGGAGCGCGAGCGGTCTAGTCTTGAGCGAATGGTTGGTGTCTATGAGCAGGCGCTGATTGAATTTAATCAGCAACAATACAGTCCTTCTGAGGGCGCTAAATCACAGGGTGGAAGCAGTTCTGGAACGACTGTGTATTCTCCACAGTATGGTGAGGATGTCATTAATCGGCTTATGGAGTTAGGCTCTAAAATGTCTGATCCAGAATATAGGAAAAGCCTGTTACAAGAAAAAATAGACCTTTCAACGAAACTACAAACGGTCATTACCGAAATTAACTTCTATGATTTCGAGAAACCTACTGACGATGTAGCGAGCATATCCGTTGAAGAAATTTCTAATTTAATTGCTCAATCATTCCAAGAACTTGAAGAGATACACTCAGCCCTTCTTGGCATTCTTCAAGTGTCAAACTTAAGCAGTTTGGATGACAGGGGAGAGTTGTTTGATCTGGTTGGAAGTGTTCAGGAAAATGTGTCTAGTAACTTGTCTCGAAAGGTAATGCTAAAGGCTGTATTGGCATTTATCTTAGGGTGTATCATAGGCGTCGTGGTGGTTTTTGTTAGGCGCGTTCTTCGCTAAAGGCTAATAAGTAACTTTCTTGTAAACCTACGATATAACCTGAGCGGAAATTAATGTCGTCGTAGATGACACTAGCCACTCGTAATAAAAAGACACCCTTATGTGTCTTTTTATTGCTTTATATAATGATTAAGTTAGCGTAAAAATCATCTCAACTGCTTCTCTGTCTATATCAGTTAAATTTAACCCCTGTCATATATGCGCACGCTTTTTTACAGACTGATCATCCATTAATCTTCCTGCTCTTCACGCCACATTGTTTCTAACCTGCCGCTATGAATGGCAGCGTTCATTTGTGGGGAAACCTTGCTATAGAATGTTTCTAGCATCTTCACGCTGGTTCCCATTTGAGTAGCGAGTTGATGAATATCAGTGCCAGAAACTAATCTAAATGTGGCGTATGTATGACGCAAGCAATACAGACTGCGAGTCACACCATTAGTATCGCGCAAGATATCAGCGTGCTCCAAATACTGCCTGAAACTTCCCCTGAACGCGTCAGTCGTCGGAGTGTAACCACTGCGAGTTCTGAACACATCAACATCTAATTGCTTGGAGAGCAGTTCTTTAAGCGTTAGGTGCTTGATGCTGTCGTTTAGGTCACGCAATCGTTCTAAATAACGAGCAGTGTTATCGCGTGCTACAAGTTGCCGTTTGCCAACCTTGCCATCAACAGCGACTTCTAAATATTCTTCCTTATCCAATCCAGTGAAGTAACGAATGTTTGACCACTTAATGCCTATTGCTTCAGTGCCGTGACGAATACCCGTGTTTGCCAAAAACAGCACATACTCACGTAATACTTCTCGTAACTCACGCGTTTCTTGACGATGACCAGTTCCAGTCCAAGAACGGAGCCCTGTGTAGATTGCTTGA
>Ga0307995_1002667_pt1 | contig 10274 bp, 17 predicted proteins | sample EllFjometagen262_FD_203132 | JGI IMG/M metagenome (GOLD analysis project Ga0307995, IMG submission 203132) | Marine microbial communities from Ellis Fjord, Antarctic Ocean - #262 | ecosystem: Environmental > Aquatic > Marine > Unclassified | place: Southern Ocean | collected 2014-11-02
CTTTTCTTCACGGTCAAGTGATGGATCCAACTGCAATCCACATATTAAGTAATCACACTGCGACTTTGCATCTCTGAGCATTTGCACATGCCCGGCATGAAGGAGATCAAAACTCGATGCGGTGAAACCTACAATCACTTGATGATCAGACCAGTCGTGAACTCACGATACGAGGAGACTACATCAGGATGAACTTGTGCTATGAACACCACATTGGTCTTATAGAAGTCACATTCATTTGCTTCGTCACCACTTGTCATGCTCAGGCCTCTTGCAAATCCCATACCCTCTTTGCTATGTACTACCATGCGAGGATCGGTAAGACTGATATTATGTGCATCCTCGCCTTTGTATTTGCCGATAAACTCGCCTATCGTGGTTACTACTGATACTACGTCATTTACTTTTGGACTATTCATTATGTTTCCTTATTATCTATTAACCAACCTAATTTATTTCGCAAACTCCTGTCGAGTCGATTCATCTGGCCTTTCTCTGTTTCACTCAACTCAACCGACTCGTGTTGCTGCTCATTTTGCACTAACTCACCATCTTCATGTACTGCATCCATCATAAAATCTTCAACAACTTCCGTAGCGTCATCGCCAAGAAATGTCATCGATTCACCTCTTCTCTCCATAAGACTCATATTAACGGAGATCACCAATAGTATTGCTAACGGATCAAATACTAACACTAACAATAGTATCACAAAACGTACTGCTTTGTCAAGTACTTTTTGGGTTGATTCACCATATATTAATTCAGCGAGGTACTTGATGGGACCAACTTCCACTGCAATAGACAATTGCTCTGTTTCTAGTCGCAATTTGTCAGTTAGGAGTGTCTCCATCGCGCTGGCAGCGTCATCTATAGATGTGTTGAGTGTTTGTCTCTCTTGTGATTGTGATTGACGAACAGCTAATGATCCGTCACGACCTCTGATCCTATCGTAGTTTATCAGCACCTGGACTGCTTGGTCCAACTGGCCGATAACTTGTTCAGCGTCATCTATGCGCCTCTGTTGCGCTGCAATCCTACCGTCTACTCTATCAATCTGAAGTGTCTTATCGCCTGTGGTGACCGTGTGTTCGAGATGTGCTTTGGACAGATAGCCGTAGATACCCATCGATGTGATAACCGAGAGAATAATAACAGACATTGTGAAATATGACCTGAGTAGAATTCCTGCTTTCTTCCAGTTTCTGTACAGCCATGAGGCGGTTACCAACTTAGCAAGTTCTAGCACAATACCCATAGCCATGATGGGATACACGACAGCAGGAAATATTGACATTAACCCAATGATGGAGAAGTAGCCTGCAACCGCAGATACGGAAAGGGCTGATATAATGAGGAGTATTAAAAAGATCATCTTGGAGACCACTTTATTGGTGTGAATTCAGCGAGATGACTTCTCCGCAGTCTGATATTCAACATATCATTTAAGCATCGAGGATCTTCGCGGCATTGCCATTGTAGAAGGAGCTCCTGCATTTTAGCATAAGACTTCTTCTCATATTCTGCTAGGGTATCTTTAGTAAGATCACCGTCATATTCCAGAACGGCAGTGCCACTTCCGAAATACTTTTCATATTGTTTAATGGGTTTACACGAGTATCCGATATAGTATCTTCCGTCAGGGAAGTATGTTACATATACTCGGTGGACCTTTTTCTCTGCGGGTTTCTTCTTTCTCTTTTTTATCACTGGCATATCAAGTTCATCGAATCATTATCAATGTACTATTTATACTAGACCTCGTCTGCTGTGGCATCAGCTTTTCTGATCATTATACCACATTCATCACACAGCCTACCCTCTTTTTCGTGCCAGAACCAGTAACCTGCCTCGTCCTCTCCTTTAGAGCATAGTTCACATTTTGGCTTTTCCTTGTTGCCGAAAATATTGTCCCAATTGCTTCTTATCTTATCTTGGTCCCCCGGTCGTCTCCCGGAGCCTTTGCCGCCGTGCCAAGCAGTCATTGATTAATCACACCATGATTCTTTCTTGTCGCCGAAGTATTCACGCGCATAGCCGTTGTCTAATAATGCTAAGCGTAGGCTGGCACCATCAACAACAATGTCACCCAATACTCGACCGCCGTACTTATCCCAGTTCAATATGCCGACTTCGATCTTTCTGCCGTGCGCGATGAAATGTTTGGTGAATTGTGATGCTTCTTCGCCCAACGCTTTCTCTGCCGCGCAACTACCACGCCAGCTTTTCTCTGGAGTATCTACGCCAAAAACGCGAATGCTTAGTTCTTGCTTCAGTGGTGCAGGTAGGAAGTTCGCTTCAAATGCAACAGTGTCGCCGTCAATTACTCGGGTGATCGGAAAATCATAGAGTACTTGTTCTTTCTTTGCGGCAAAGGCTGGGCTGCAAACTAAAGCAGTGAGTAACGCGACTACGGTAAAATCTTTGATATATTTCATGTTCATTTCCATTATTGTGTGTTTCTATTTATACAACAGACTGTGATCTTCACCATTCATCACCGACTGCATTGTTTGCTTCTTCCTCATCCCATTCATTAAGTGGCATGGCATCCTCTTGTTCTAATTCACTACCGCAAAATACACAATAGGATTCGATGTAATGAGAATCTGACATGTCATGTGCCAACTTAAATGAAGCCTCACATGGTATGCATTCAAATATCTTAGGTCTTGACATAAACTTTCACTCCGGCTTTTTCTAAAAACTCTATACCTGATCCAATACTTGCTTCGTACTCATTTATATAGTACACCTGTTGTATGCCCGTATTGTAAATACTTTTAGCGCATTCAATGCAAGGAGCGTGAGTAACAAACAGCGTAGCACCATCGGAAGATTCTGTACTCTTTGCTATTTTATCAAGCGCATTCCGTTCTGCATGTATTACACAATCTTTGGTTTGGCGACTTTCACCGATATCTTCTTCGCATACGTTATCCCATCCTGTGGGCGTACCATTGTAACCAATAGATAATATTCTATGGTCTTTGACAATGACACATCCCACCTTAAGTTTCTCGGCTTGCGACAATGCTGCGGTCCGAGTCGCGATAGAATAAAAGTATTCAATAAACTTTGGCTTTATGCTCCCCATACTTCTCCCCAGTCCCCAGACAACGCGCCGCGCGCATAATCAGTGCTTTTATTTTCAAAGAAGTTTGTATGGATTGGAGCGTTGATCATCTCCTCTACCCATCCCAGTGGATTCTTCTTGACCTTGAAAATGCCTTTCAGACCCAATTCAATTAAGCGTCTATCTGCAATGTATCGAATATACTTCTTGACTTCTTCACTGGTCAAATTCTCCATTGGACCCATCGAGAATGCGAGGTCGATAAACTTATCTTCAAGTTCTACCATCTTCTCTGCTATCGAATAAATCTTGTTCTTGAGATCATCATTCCATATCTCTAGATTCTCTTCAATATACACACGGAACAGTTTAATCATGGACTCGGCGTGCATTGTCTCATCAACGATGGACCAAGTAACAATCTGCCCCATGCCCTTCATCTTGCCATGTCGCGGGAAGTTCAGTAACATGATAAACGAGGAGAACAACTGCATGCCTTCAGTGAACGCTGAGAACGCGGCAATGTTTGTTGCAATCGTCTTCTTGTCTGAAGTAGCGTTGGACATGTTCATGAAGTATTCATGTTTGTCTTTCATCGCTTCATACTCTAAGAACTCATTATACGTTGACTCGGGCATTCCAAGAGTCTCGATGAGGTGCGAGTAAGCTGCAACATGTAATGCTTCACGAGCCGCAAAGCCCATCAACATCATACGCACTTCTGGTTGAGGGAAGAATGGCAAGTAATTGTTTACATAACCACCAGCCACATCAATATCACCCTGGGTGAAAAATCTGAAGATGTTAGTCAGGAATGCTTTCTCTGCATCACTGATGTGATCATTCCAATCTTTAACATCCTCATTCATCGGTACCTCAGTGTGCAACCAATGACTTTGCTCGTGCTTTAACCACGCCTCATATGCCCATGGATAATTGAAAGGTTTAAAACAATCTCTTTCGTCTTGTAGGCTCAATTTCTTTTTCGGTGACATTTATTATGTAGTCCTGAAGTATGTGTTCCATTCGGAAGATGATGATAGAGCGACCAACTCTTGATAGCCCCCAATGTTTGCGCCGTTTACGATGATCTGTGGAACTTTACCTGTGGGTTGTGTCTCCTCGATAAACTCAATTTCCATCCCCTGTAAGAAAGCCTTAGCATCATTACAGAATGGGCAGTCACTTCTTGATTTAATAATTACTGTATTCATTAATTTTCTCCCTTATTATTATTATGATTTATCAACCTTCACAAGCGTATGTGAGGGTCATCCCTCACATGCAAAACAATTTTCTTCCTCAACGAGTGCGGTCATATCCAACTCTTTGATTATCTGGCGTTCTATCTTGTTCGAGACTTTATCTGCCTTACCCAGTTTCTCTGAGCGACAATAATATAGAGTCTTTAACCCTTGCTTCCATGCCAAGTAATGTGCTGCATGGAGATACTTGATATTTACGTCAGGACGAAAAAATAGATTGAGTGACTGGGCTTGATCTATGAATTTCTGTCTGTCGGCAGCGTGTTCTATCACCCACCGCATGTCGATTTCCATTGCTGTTTTGTATATCTCTTTCTCATACGCATCAAGACATTTCAGATGTTGAACTGAACCATCGTTAGAAATTATTGATGACCAAATTTCATCATAATCAAGTTTTGGATTATCCTCAATCTTAGCTTTAATGATGTTATCCAGATGCTTATTTTTGTTGAGATAAGCGCCACTGAGGGTGTCTTGTCTATATGCGTTTGCACGATATGGTTCAATAGAAGGGCTTGTGTTGCCCATAATGATGCTGCTACTCGCATTTGGAGCAATAGCCATAACATGACTAAATCGCTGGCCTGTGCCTTTTGCATCTGGAGCCTCGCCTCGTTCTTTGCCGAGTTCCATGTTTGCATCATTGAGTTTACTCCTTATTAGCCTGAACATTCGCATGTTCGCGCCCTTAGCAACTGCACCCTCAAATGGTATTCCTTTCTTCTGTAAATACGCATGATATCCAAGGGCTCCTATGCCAATCGATCTTTCTTGTGCTGCTGAAAATTTAGCACGAGATACAGGATCAGGTGCATTATCTATGAAGTATTGTAACACATTATCTAGCATCTCTGCAACATCTTTTAGAAATTGATTGTCTTTCGACCATGCATCATAATATTCTAGATTGACAGAAGACAAACAACAAACGGCTGTTCGATCTTTATTGGTAGGCAGAATAATCTCGGAACACAAATTCGATTGATGAATTTTCAAGCCCAGGTCTTTCTGAAATTGATTCAATTCGCGGTTGCTTGTGTCGATGAAATGAAGGTAAGGCTCTCCAGTTTCCATTCTCATTTCAAGTATCTTCTGCCATAGCTCTTTAGCGGAAACTGTCTCCCTGATCGCTCCAGTGTGTGGATCGCATAAGTTCCAACCGTCATCCACGTCAGGATCTACCATGCACCTCTCGATGATCTCCATGAATCTATCGCTGATATTAACTCCGTGATGTAGATTCAGACAACGCAGATTCTGATCGCCAGTAGCTCTCCGCATGTCGAGGAACATAGTAATGTCTGGATGCGAGATATCTAGATATGCAGCATAGGAGCCGCGTCTTGTCCTACCTTGGCGATAAGCAAGAGATGAGCTATCATATGTCTTGAGATGCGGCATAACACCAACAGACTTGTCATCCGAGGCTCTGATACCGAATCCGATACCAACACCACCACCAAGCATAGAGAGCCAATTTGTTTCGGCTAGATTTTCAACTAATCCTTCTGCTGTATCATTAATATAGTTAAGAAAGCATGAAATAGGCATTCCACGTTTACTGCGACCAAAAGAAAGAATTGGAGTTGAATACGACAACCAGTGTTTACTTGAGTAATCATATAGTCGCTGTGCGTGTTCTGGATTTGATCCGAACGTATGACTCACATGCGCGAATCTCTCTTGTGGTGATGTTTCATCTTCTCTCATGTATGATTCGGAAAGGCGTTGTAGACCTAACTTATCGAATAATTCATCCCGTGAGAGATCAATCTGTAATCCCAAATACTCTTTCTTCGCCATTATTAACTTATCCTAATGAGGGGTTTAAATTCTTGTATAACTGCTTCGTGTTTATACTTATCATATATGAAATTGCCATTTCTGGACCTAGTTCGTGGATATCTCGTCTATCATATCAACTACTGAGGGGAAGTGTGCATCGACAATCTGCCAACATCTGCGGGCTACGTCCATGTGTTCCTTTTGAGTGCCGTGGGCCATCCGTAGTTGGCAATAATGAATCCAGCTTCGCAAGCTGCCAGCCATGTACAGGGTAGTTTCCGTATTGCCTTCTGGGAGTACCACGCGGGCTTGTTCCTTGGCAATTCCCTTGCCTAATGCCCACTCATAGACTTCCGTTGTTTTCATGAGGGCTTCTGCTTGTCTCATGTTCCATTCTTCAGCCAACGCTCTGTCACTATTCTCCACACTGTTCTGTCGATTGGTAGCGTCCTGAAGACGCGCCTCCCGATGTACAAAGGAGTCACTGACTGCATAACGTTGGCTGAATTCTTGAAATGAGAACGAACGATGCCGCAATATCTGTCGAGAGATATCACGGGTGGTCACAATCTCCATTGTCATGTGGACCATCTCAAAGGGAGACCAGTGGTCGTTCTTAGCTAAATAACCAAGAAGTTTGGGCGCAGTTTTAGGGCTGTTTTGATTATCCGGATTACTCACTCTAGCAACAAACGCAACTAACTCTTCGGCTGAAGAACATCCCGTAATAGCACTTGGCTTTGATACAGATATCAAATTCACTTTACAACTCATAATATAGATTCTCTAAACTGGGTTAATATTTACTTCTTTTTGGTAGCTTCCTTTTTCTCTGCTGGTCTACCGCGGCGGGCTTTACCCTTAGCAGCATCAACAACATCCGATGCTTGTGATCCAACTTCTTTAGTAGCACTCACGACATCCTTCACTTCTTCCTTGATACGCTGTACTCTGCGTTTGGTTTCCGATATGAGGTATTGTACTGTTGCGATGACATCATCAATTGCATCATTGGCGGCTTGGGTGACACTTGATATCCAAGCTTGAATCTTTTCTAATATTATTTTCATTTTATCTCTAACATTTCTTCCAGGTTGTAAATTTCATCTGAGCCCGAAGACCAACAAACGTGTTTCTATTTATTATACTTGAAACTTCGCCTCTTGTCAACCCACTCAGAACCATTTCGTTTATATCTTTGCCATTATCATCACTCGGCCAGATACAAATCGAATACTGCAAATCTATATACTTGCTCATTAGCTTGCATATTTCTTTGTTCTTTGGCTGATTATCAAACACGATAGTCAGCTTGTCTTTGGGTAAGGATAGTTGTTCTATCTTACCAAATGAAGTACCAGAAACAGCAAGTGAATTATCCAAGAAAAGGCTATCTAGTTGCCCTTCAACGATCATTATTTGCTGTGTAACATCAACCGCGTCTAAACCAAAAACGGTTGGTGCATCTTCATTAATTTTCACTACTATATATCTAAGTGCCTCGTTACGCATTCCACGAAGCGCGACAGATTGCAATTGACCCTCCTTAGAGAAACACGGGATGACCAGTCGTGGTTCGTCTGTAACGATACTCTCTCTATACTTCTTATTAAGTTGTACTATATTCTTGATATTGTCAATGTAATACAATCTATCGTACTTGCACTTGGGAAGACCACGAGATTCTGCATACTGTACTGCTTCATGGTCATGTGGTAAAGTATCGAGTCTATCCATTATCTCATCTAAGAGGCTCTTAGGTTTGAACACTGGCTTGAAATCGGGGAGGGCTGGCTTTGGGTCTTTGTGCGCGGTAAACTTCGACTGACCTTCGGAGTAACGCTCTAGGAGATATTCTTTGTATTCGAGGGGTGCTAACTGCTTGAGGATGTTACCGAAGTTGGTACCAGCATCACAGTTGTGGCATTTATAGAACATGTCATTGCCCTTCTTATAGAAGTAACCACGCATTTTGCGCTTATTCTTCTGGCTGTCACCACAAATAGGGCAACGGACATTGAACAGATAGTCATCCTTACGCTTGAATATCTCAAATCTATGAGATATTAGGGACAGATACTTAACATCAAGATACAAACTCATTACAAAATTACCCTCATTGAGTAGTTATTATACTACATAAAGGATATTAAGTCAATAGGTTGTGGAAGATTTTGCTAAAAAATACTTTGGACTACATTCAGATTGCCTAGAATCACACCCGCAAGCGATGCAGCGCCGATGATGATCCATTGTTTCTTCTCCATATTACGGAGTCGGGCTTCAATCTGTTCAATATTATGATCAGTCTGCGCCTTGGTGCCCGTTAACAGTTCTTTTATTTCGCCGATGTGACCTTCGAGACGTTTATAGTCCTCTCGGATCTCTTCCTTGATCTCTCGATGCTGAGAGGAGATACGACTATGTAACTCTCGCGCTCCTGCATCAACTTCTACTCTTCGTTTCTCAACCAATTTGAAAAGGTCTCCGGTATCTTCCTGCGTTTGGGCTATTTTCTGTTCGTGTACTGCTAACAATTGATTGATGCTGTTTGAGACTTCTCCTATTCTCTCGATAGCAAGGTCAAGCCGACTGAACAAGTCCTTCATGGACTGCACACTCTTCTCTAACACTGCGATTTTGGTATCAAGGGTTGACTGCGGCATTTTTCTTCTTCCTTCGATAAAGTTTGCGAATTATTTGCGCTTTGCCACCGGGTTCTCCCTTTATGCCTATTCCTATTCCATCTACAGCACCGCCGCCGGCACTATTCGCAGCAACTTCATCAGTGAGAAACATTCTAAAAGATAACATATTGTTTTCTTCCAGCATTCTCGCTTCCTTTATAACGTCTTCATCAGCCATATAGATTTCCAGTAGATCGAGGTTATTCTCTGCATCTTCACCATGCTCTCTTAGTATAGCAATGGCGGCTGCAAATGTCAACAGTCTACGGGCGTTATGGTCTGGTGATTTTAATAGTGATTTCTTAACTTTTATAGTAAATCTTGTTAACAGTGTCCATGAATTTCGTTCGGCCTCTGTTTTTGGATTCCTAAGTTTCTTGCCGTCTGCATCGATGATGCCTAATTTGAACGCATCCGTATCTTCTATCTTGGTTGCGAACAACCTCAGAATCCGATATACTATTAATGCATCTAGTGTTCTAGACATCAAATCTTCCTAAGAATATTTATTATGGTAAAGTCGAGGGGGATATCGGTGTCTTTCACGCCGCCCGTTACTATTTGTTCCATGGGCATTCTGTTAAGAAATACCAAAAATGTTTTCAGTATAGGCCAATGACGTTGTTCAGTCTTATAGAACAACATTGATGTGGCTGCTTCATCAAACACGTTATACAAAACAATTAAGTGATTGATTATTAGTCTATCACTTAACACTCTGGAAGTTTCGTATCGATTGAACAGTCTCTTCAGATACTTAAATCTTTTTACATCATCTTCAAAATCACTCATCCCAGTACATTCTGGGTTATTATAATTTTTTAAAGCATATACTAAAAATGTTTCATCATTCAATGTTATCATTATTTAAAATTCTTTTTAAGCTACAGTTGCAGTACCACCTATAAAGTACCATTTACTACTAGTATATATGAGGGTTGCAGTATCGCCTTCTGAGGCAAACGTAACAGAATTGTGCCCTAGCTGTGAATCTACTAGAGCCATAGTGTGACTACCACCATTGGCAATCATTACTATGTACTTAATTTGACCATCAACACCAGCAGCAATCGTGAAGTTGCCAGCGGATGAAGGGCTACTTATCAATGTAATGTTCTTGGTTACAGAAATCACGCCCGCACTAGTTAGAGTTTCGGAGCCTGTTACAGCTACGGTATCACTAAAACTAGCGGGAGTAGCTACATCAGCGAATACTTGTGCTACTGTAGCTTTTTTGCTTTCGGAGCCCTGAACAACATACAGTGAATCAGTCGGATTAACGACTGTCACTGCTGGTAATTCGGATACTTTTGAATCAGCCATTTAAGTTTCGTCCTTATTAATCAGGGATTTCAGTGTCATCAGCGGCATCGCCAGTAATTCCGTTCTTGCTCATAGCACATAGAACTTCATACTGTACTCGTCCTGCTCGGGCACCCGTACCGACTGTACGCTTGA
>Ga0307995_1002668_pt1 | contig 10273 bp, 11 predicted proteins | sample EllFjometagen262_FD_203132 | JGI IMG/M metagenome (GOLD analysis project Ga0307995, IMG submission 203132) | Marine microbial communities from Ellis Fjord, Antarctic Ocean - #262 | ecosystem: Environmental > Aquatic > Marine > Unclassified | place: Southern Ocean | collected 2014-11-02
GCTTTCGTAGCAAGTCGTCCCACAGAGCTGAATCTTCAGTTGAGGTCGTTGGATAGAGTTGACGTTCACCTGCAATGTGTTTTGCATGGAGGTTACATCGATTTGAGCGGACCATAATTGGCATACTACCAACTTGAACACCAGTCTCTACTGGGGAAGGTACGCCGTTACGGGTAATCTGGAAATCGATGGTCACTGGAGACATGTAGGTCAACTTTCGAAGTCGACATTCCATAGGAGTTGAAGGATGTTCAGCACCGTTTGCTTCACGAATAGTTGGCTCACCGAGTTTGATGTTCTTCAAACGAATAGTGATGTCATGATCGACGACGTCAAGTTTGATGTAACCGCCTTCGTCATCGTGGATTTCTTCATCGGTTCCAACACGGATGTTGCGAATGATTTTTTCCATACGAGAAATAGTGTTATCCCCTGATGGAATACAGTCGTCATAGGAAGCAAGTTGGTGGTTGACAAGGCTACGTTCTTTGAAAAATGATTGTATAATTTCTTGCATATTAATACCTCCCTCAGTTACCCTCTACAATGAGCCTATAGGCAACAGTTCTACCCGCAGATGGTGATTTGCGGATTACTTTCACAACGCGGTCGGCGATCCAACCTGCGGCGAGTGGTTTGTGTTCTGGGTCTGCTGCAAGACGGGCATTGTCTTGATTCTCAGCAGTTTCTTTAATGACTTGAACGACTGGGTCAGTAATGAGAATTTTTGGCAACCATTCCTTTGCCAATCGTGGCTCGCCAGTTTCATCATCAGGTTGAATCATTTCCCAAGGTGCGAGTTCTTCGCTTTCAATAGCGAATTGCTCTTCAACAGAAATGTTTGCTTCACCAACCAATTCCTGATGAGGGACCAGGTGGTGATTGAGTGCATTGAATCGCATTGTGATTTCGGGCCGATCGAAATCATCGATAGCCTTAGCACGGATTGTAATTTTCTTACTCTTCGACTTGGAACGTCGGCGAGAACCTTGCTCGGCAATAACCGACATGGTGCTAATGAATTGTTCTGAGTCTTTTGAAACTCCGAGGGTCGAGGCGACTTCGTCAGATGACATGGCCTTTATATCGGTCATATTTCTGTCAGTTGCCAATTTATGTGCAAACTCTTCGGAGACTCCAAGCTCCATGAGGCGTTTCTTTGTTGCGCTTTTTACTACCATACTCAGACCCCGTTCGCCCTACTCTCTCGAGCCTGTAACTCATTCAGGCGGGCCTGACGGGGTTCGAACCCGCGACCATCGGATTAAAAGTCCGACGCTCTACCTGACTGAGCTACAGGCCCAAAATAGTAACTTGGGCTTTTTGGCCGACTTTCCTACTGTTCTTATACCTTACGCAAGCGGCATGTGGCACAGTTTCGTAGAGGAGTTCATGTATTACACCAAATGGCAAGAGTAGTGAACACGGGTATGAGGCTCGGGTTGCACGATTTGGAGAGATTGGATAGTCATAAAGACTCCGAAAGGTTGGCCCCAATCGAACCAAATGTCTGGCGATGAATACTTCGGGTCAAATGACGCCGAGCAAGAAATTGAGCGATTGAACAGAGTCGCGAAGCAACGGGTTTGGGTCACACCACAAAACCGTCAAATCCATCTAACTATACCTCCCACAGTGTATCCTCCGAGAGAGGACACAGATCTTCTTGCAAGGGTACTTCATAATCTGCCAAACCCCAACGGAAAACGGTTCCTTGAAATTGGTTGTGGCTCTGGTGCAATTTCACTTTTTGCAGCCCAACTTGGTTTCTCTGTCACCGCTTGTGACATCAACCCATATGCAGTGGCCAGTAGCCGGAATTCTGCACAGAAAAACGGCCTCGACATCGATGTTCGAGAAGGCGGACCTGGCCCCCAAAGCGATGGTGAAGTTCGACAATGGGCAGGTGATTCGTCTCACGATGTGATTGTTTGGAATCTCCCCTACTTGATGCCAGAAATAAATTCGCAACATCTTGGCCCGCTCGAAGAAGCAGCACTCCTTGACACGGATGATAAAGGCCTTGTCACCCGTCTCTTGAACCACCTTCAAACTACAAATATCCTCGCCGAAGGAGGCGTCATCTATCTCCTCGTATCACAAAACCAGAGAGGTAATTCCGCACGTGCATTGTGTCTTCGGAATGGATTTGCAGTTCGTACCGTCACTACGCACCGATTCGAAGATGCAGAATGTTTGGAAATTCTTGCCATTTGGAGGCCATACCGACTCAATTCCAAGATCTACAAAGATGAAATCGATTCGACCAACACCTCACTGCTCAATTCAGATGAAAACGAAGGTAGTTTTTTGCAAGCTGGCCGTCAATTGGCAGGACATGGGCGTCGAGGGCGATCCTGGTCGCATGAAGATGTGGCGTTTGCAGGGTCATGGGTCCTCCATGAACACACGCTTACTCCAAATCCTGGCCTCCTCCAACTCCAAGGTGGATTGGCCTTGTTTGAAGCAATCGCAGCACTCACAGAAACCACCGGAACACAGGTGTTAAAATGGCCAAACGATGTTCTCACCCTGAATGATGGTGAACTGCGTAAAGTTGGCGGGATTTTAGTCGAAAGTTTGAGTCAAGGGAAAAGAACACGGGTGATTCTTGGCATTGGCTGCAACATATCTTCAAATGAATCAAAAAAAGATGGATATTCCATCGCCACACTTCAAGAGTTGAATCCCGAAATAACACTGCTTGATTTTCAACGGGTCATTCAAGCAGCAGTAGCTTCTTGGTTTGAACGGAAAGTCGGCCTAGATGAAGTGAAAAGTAAGTCGGTAATTTCACACTATACCTCTCTCTTTTCCGAGGGGATAAAGGCGCTTGGAACACCACTCTATAGGAAGAAGAACATGGTGTTTAAAAGCATAGAAGTCGATGGCAAAATCACACTTCGAGACCATATGAATACGGTCTATCTCATTGAAGATGGTGAAGATATTCTATGGTCTGACTACCCAACGAATTAGTCACTTGATTCTAACACTGCATCCATGGTTTCGTTCATTTTCTCATCTTTTCTTTTCGCAAATCCAAAAATTACGCAGACGATCCCGAGAGGATAGATGATGAAGTCAATGAGTAATTTACGGTCAACATCAACAACGATTTCGCCCGACCCTTCAGTGAAATTTACAGAGTAGGAAACGAATCCTTTTTCATCTGCTACAAAATAGACCGAATCGGAGTCTCCAGCAGTTAAGAACATTGATTCTTCTTGAACAATAACGCCTTGGTCGTTGAGGATTTCAACATCCACAGAAGAATCGTTTTCCGCTGTAAGAATGAATTCAATCGTATCACCTTTCAACAAGGAGGCGCCATTCGAATAATGCTCTCCTTCTGCATTGACAAGAGTGGATGGGACGAATCCATGGATAAACAGCCCTCCTACCAAAAATGTCACTCCAAGAAGAATGAATACATCACTCATTTTCATTGCAGGTGCGGTTCCGCCTCCAGACATGGCCCCACGTGCAAGCGAAATCACATGAAGTTGATGGTGTCAGCGATTACGGATTGGGCGAGGAAGATTCAATCGTTCACGAACCAAACGGATTTTGCCACTGCTGGTCAGGCTGTGAACGGCGTGAGTCGAAAGTGAATCCTCCCTCTCGAGCAACTGGCGAACCGCTAGATATACTGAATGTGGAATTTGAAGAATCCCAAAGCCTCGCGGCTCGGAACCGTCCAAAGCAGAAACGGTATCAACGGCTACTTCAGAGCCTGCAGGATAAAATTCCATTAATTCGAACGCTCCGGATTGCTCGATGGATTCAAACAGATTAGAAAGATGAGTTGCAAGTGAAGAACGTGACTCAAATTGAGACGTACATTCTATGCCGACCCATCGGCGTTTTCCTCGAAGTGCCTTCGATAAGCGCTTTGCCATCGTAGAGTGGATGAACTCCTCCTTCAATACATTTGACTGTAAAATCCGTGCATAGACTGAAAATAGAGACACGCGAGGACACGCCATGGTGGAAGATGTCAGGGTGGTGGAAGAATCCTCCAACGATGACAACATATTGTCCAATTTGGCATCAAACGAAACTTCTCTGATTGGTTTGATTCGGACTTTACTTTCCCCAAAAACACTCCCTCATTTGGCCTTAATCACCTTGCTTTCTACTCTTCTCTATTGGATGGCAAATATTGACAACGCAGGTGACATTGCTGCACTTGGTTTCATCTCACTTTCTTTTGGCTATGGACTCACTGCTCTTTTGTCCAGCCATGAACGCGTCAATTCATGGATTACAATAGCTGACCGAACCGAAAAGGAAAAAATCCGGAATCCAATCGTTCGCTTGTTTTTGGGTTTCAAAATTTGTATATTCCCCTTGGCGATATCTGGTGTTCTTGGCTTCTTCATCCTGATGCTCTTCGGACAAGATTCAGCCGTTGACCTACCTTCTGCATTCCCAATTGGTTTGGGGGCACTGTTCGTGCTTTGGGCTGTAGCACAAGGCCGTTCTTTTGGTTCATGGGCATCGTCGCTTGCAGCCCAAAAATTACCGGATAAACAAATCACCTCTGGAAATATAAAGATGATGTTAGCCCTCCAAATCAGTTTGATTTTGATGATTTCATTGTTCGGAATCATTGGATTTGAATTTCTCTATGAAAAGGAATTGAATGCAAGTGAAGCCATTATCTCAAACATCGGGTTCTTCGCAATTGCCTTCGCCGTATACGGTTTAACTGTCACTTGGACTTGGAAATTACGACAAATAGCACTTCGAGACAAAGCGCTCAAAAAGTTCACCTCACGATGGACTCTGTTTGTACATGTGTTTGCAACTTGGCACTTACTTACAATTTGGCGTCAACTGGTGATGTCACCTGGGAGCATTGAAGTCTTTATCGAAGAAGTCTTGTTAATGATGTTCACTGTGTTCATGGCCATCTGGTCAATCACCTCAAAGTCAGTTGGTGCTAAATTCAAGTTTATTTCAGCCAAAAACGCACTCCCTTGGGGGCTCTCCTTTGGATATGCATATGCAGGTAGCGTAGCAATGTTAGCTACTGCTTTTACCGACATCACCTACGTGATGGTAACGGGGCACGTCATTGCATTCTTGACAATCACTTGGATGCAAAAAAGTGTTCTAACAAAGGTTCTTGACCAACATGATTTTGCAGTGACCATCGCTCGAAATTCAAAAAAATCATCTCCACAACCTGAAGTTGCTCCGGTCATTACTGAACAAGAAGACTCGGATGAATCAACGACAGAGTCTGAAGCCTTACTCGATGAGATTGAGGTCCAATGGGATGGTGCTGTTGGCCCATCTATTAGTGACGATGTCGAATGGGGCGACGTCATTGAATTGAAAGATTAGGATTTTGATTGAATGCCGGAGAGAAGAGTAACGACCCGAATTGTGTCTTCAAGATCTTCACTCACACGTGCACCCAAAATAACTTGGGCATTTGGATCTAAAGCCTCAGTAAACATGTTGGCAACTTCATCGAGCTGACCGATAGTCATTCCAACTCCCCCTTCAACTTGAATCAAACAACCTTGCGCACCTCCTACATCAAGTTCAGCAAGCGGCGCCATCATTGCAGATTTGAGAATCCCCTCAGGGTCATCTGGCTTACCGATGCCAACCAACATGGTTGCTTCGCCTTTTTTCTCTACGATTGCTCGTAAATCCATGAGGTCCAAATTGATGAGACCCATGCGCATCAAGGTCCGTACCAAACCTTCAACTAAATCTTCAACCCATTCAGCGCCCATTTGCCATGCAGTTCCCCGTTCACGTGCTTGCCTGGCAAGGCGTTCCAACGAAAGTCGAACGGTGACATGAGCATTTTTCTCGAGCCTGTGTAAGCCTTCTTCAGCAATGGCTGCACGAGTTTCTTGAACATCAAAAGGTAAAGCCGCAACCGCCACGACAATCGCACCGGATTGGCGTGCTTGGCGTGCAAACTCATGAGCAGCCCCGGTCCCTGTCCCGCCACCAAGGCCGACCAATAAGAGCACCAATTCCACTGGCTCCAGAACAGTCCGTGCAAGAGCAGAATACCCTCTCATTCGTTGTTCTGCCAGAGGCGGCAAAGCAGCACAGCCCATCGAGTCAAGCGCATGCCCTAAACGAAGAAGGTGTGCTGAGTCACTGTTTTCAAAACTTGAATCGTCAGCGTCGACCAAACACATGTCAGCAAAACCTTCGCATCGTGCATGGGCGCCTTTTGCCCAAGAACAACCCAGCCCCCCAACACCTGCGATGAGGATATGAGACGCTTCCATGGTGGGTCTTTGAGTCGAACATCAATGAACTTTGGCAGTGTTCAAACTCGTCAAACAAAGCGCAAATATCGTCTCCGAGCGTCTCTTGCCCAAGCGTTATCCGGCTCAAGCACAAGCACTCGGTCATAGTATTCAATCGAAGTTTCGAATTCCGAGAGGTGGCGACCATACAAATGGCCAAGATTCGAAAGTACTGGAATACATTCCGCATCCGCCTCTACCATCGAAAGAAGCAATCGTTCCGCAGCACCCAGATCGTTACGCACCATCATTTCTTCCGCTTCGTCAAGTTGCTCAAGTTGCTCTGGCGTTAACTCGTATGTGTTCTCAAAGTGGGCGGCCATGGGAATTCTCCACCCAGTGCTCAGAGCAGTCATTCAAGAAGTCTCCCTCTCAAAGTGTTGGTCTGGAAGGCAGATTCAAAGAAAGTTGGAGGGAAAACTGTGGACTCTTGAGAAGCCATTTGTGCTTTGAGAAAACGGCGCACTGCGTCGGATTTTTTGATGTGATATGCTGGGAATGTTTAAGGTGCACTTACAAGTGGCTCCAAACACTTGGGTGAGGCTATGCGAGGGAGCACATTTTCCGTACGTTCCGGTGTGATGCTCGTACTTGCGATATTGCTCTTTGCTCCCGGTTTTGCTTCTTCGCTCCACACGGGCGTTGGAGGAACACAAGACAATGCTGGCGAAACCATCGATGATGTTGCCAAAGAAGGCTGCCTTTGCCATAACGGCGCAGCAGATAATTCCGTTCAAATTATTCTCGATGACGTGCCCTACGGATGGATTGGTGGAGAATCCTACACCTTGAAACTCCAAATCATCGGAGGGCCTGCAGCCACAGGAGCCTTCACAGCCGGATTCTCAATGCGAACTTCAAGCGGCATACTTTCCGGTGAAGGTTTACAAAATTGGGAAGGCGATGTTACGACACTCACACACACTGATGCAACTGCTGATGAGTCCGAACGTATGTGGACACTCACATGGCAAGCACCTGAATCTGGCTCCGACACTGTAAATTTCTGGATTACCGGTAACTCGGTCAACGGCGACCAACTCAACAACGGCGGTGGCCAAGAAGACAAGTGGAATCAATTGCTGTTCTCTTTGCAAGAAGGAAGCGTTACGACTTCTGCACTTGGAACACGAACGCTGTTTGCTGGCGATGGCAATGTAAGCCCTCCTCAACCTGAATCTCATGGTGTTGACCTTGAGCACTTGGGCGCTGAACTGCGCGCTCATTGGCTTGGATTGCTTGGGTTTGGAGCCGTTATTTTGGTCATCATATTCTCTGGACTATTGCTCCGATACAGTTTCTCAACTTCATATTCCGGTCGAACTAACCAATTGCGACTGCGCTACAAACTGATGCGAAGAGGTGACCAGTGATGGACGATACAATCACCACCCTGCTACGTAAGGTCGCAAGCGGGAAAGTCAGTGTTGAAGATGCACGGGTTGCTCTTGAAGATGCTTCGTTAACCGAAGACCAAATGCAATCAGCCATCGACCATGGTGTATTCAACCTTGCAGAATCCGGAACAATCGTCAATGCTTCACTCGCCCCTTCAGGCGCATCAAATCTCATTATGATCTTCTTCGTATGGGGCCTTTTCTGGTCTTTTTATTGGGTGTTCTCGATGATTTATGGCCTTGCACAGGGCTGGGACCAACAACAACTCTCTTACCATCTTGGAATGATGTTGATTACACTCTGTTTGATGGGAATGGCTTACCTTAAGTTTGTCTTACCTGACACGATTATTGTCAAGCATGGGATGAATAAGTTCGTCCCAGAGCATCCAAAAGATTGGAAGGAATACAAGTGGTGATGAACTATGGCACGTGAATACGATCTCAAACCAGCGCCTTCGTCAGAGGGGGGTTCGGACGTGAGTGCAGGCTCATCCATCAACCGCCGCCAATTTTTGCACTATGGATTTAATACTGCAACTGGCGTTTTGGCAGCATCCCTAGGAGTTCTGGGTTTTGCATCGATTCTCTTGCCACCTGGCGGTTCAGTCGAGGGTGAACTCAGCGTTAAATTCTGGGCCAAGGGCCGTGAAGATACCGCTTGGTATGGAGCAAAACATGAGCAATTGATGACACATCAGGATTTCGTTGACGAAGCTGCAAAATCCAACACTGAAACTTCCGGTGCATCTGGTATTTGGAACGGCGTCCCTGTAGTGGTCGCTTATGTCAACCACTCCAAATACGCCAACACTCCATTGTCAAACGGTAAAGCTCGATTCCAATTCGCCGAAGGCGTGGATGAAACTGGAAAAACCATCGGCCACTTTGAAGATTTGAGTGACACAGACCCTCGCCTTCTTCCTTCGAAGAACTTGGTCATGATTTTTGCTCGTTGCACGCATTTGTGCTGCATTCCGGGTTGGCAATTAGTCTCGAACTCCTTTACTGAAGATTCGTGGACACCTGGCGGTGGAGACGACGGCGGCACCAAACTGTTCTGCATTTGCCACTCATCTCGTTTCGACCCTACGGTTCTTGAAATGAATACCAACCGGAACCGTTCAAACGGTACGACTTTCAAATATGCAGGTGTTCGGCGAGCAGGTGGACCAGCTCCTGTCGGGCTTCCGATTATTCCAATTGAATTGAATGCCGAGGGTGTTATCGAGGGCCTTGTAGACTATCTCGATTGGTATACGTATTGTGACTGAGGTGATTATGTATGACAACAATGTTTTGGATTCTTTGGTTTTTCATCGCTTTTGTCGTGGTGTTAGTCGCCCTGACACTTCGTCAAGAAAGCAGCGACATGCCTCGACGTGAAATTCTTCGAGCGGTTGAGTCAACTGGAAAAATGGGCTTTGCCGAACGTTTGTTCTTGTGGGTATTCTCTTGGCTTGATACTCGTTTCCGCCTTCAAGACTATTGGAATATGTCAAAAGGTTCCTATTACAACATGCACCGACAGATGCCTTTGTCTCACGCTGAAAAATATAAACTCAGAATCATTTGGTATTGGTATCCTTTGTATTGTTTGGGGGGCATCTCATTCCTTTCATTCATTATATTGATTCTCACTGGAACGGTCCTCGGAATCTACTATGTCCCTGGTGGAGAAGGTGACCCTTCACCTGCTTACGCAAGTATGCAATTCATCATGACTGAACTCCCCTTCGGTTACATCATTCGTGCCGTTCACCATTGGGCGACTCACTTCATGGTCGCCAGTGTATTCCTTCACATGTGTCGCGTCTACTTCACCGGTGCATACCGTAACCCTCGTGAACTCAACTGGCTCATCGGTGTGGCATTGATGGCATTAACCATCGTCTTTGGCTATTCAGGCTACCTCTTGCCATGGGATTCGCTGGCTTACGGTGCTGCTGTTATTGGGATCAACTTGGCAAACTCCAGTCCATTGATTGGGAAGTACGCTGCAACTTTACTCTTCGGAGGTTCATCTTTAACTGCGCAAACGGTGACTCGAATGTATTTCATACACGTCTTTATTCTCCCAGTGATTGTAACAACATTGATTATTATTCACTTATTTATTGTCTGGGTACAAGGCATTGCAGAACCACATTGATATTCGGGGGATAAAATATGGGATTAATCGAGAACTTCGGACGTGTGGCTTCTTCCTATATGGAAGAAAAAGAGCAATTGCAATCTGTTGAAGCCAAGCGTACCCGTACTCGCACTGGACATGGATTTTGGCCTCACGAAGTCCTTCGTGATACTATACTGCTTTCGTTTATGACTGCAGTGCTTCTGTTCTATGCATGGTTGATTCCACCACCACTTCACGGTGCGGCTGACCCCTATGCACAGGCAGGCTTTGTGTTCCCGGACTGGTATGTGTTGTTCTCGTATGGTTACTTGCGATGGGGAGAATATCTCCCTCAATTTACTGTTCCAACTGGATTCATTGGTGAAATTGTCGGCCAACCTGTCTTCCCTTGGAATGCTGCATGGTGGGGAGCAGCACTCACTGGAATCCCAGTAAGTATCCTCGCTCTA
>Ga0307995_1002671_pt1 | contig 10260 bp, 11 predicted proteins | sample EllFjometagen262_FD_203132 | JGI IMG/M metagenome (GOLD analysis project Ga0307995, IMG submission 203132) | Marine microbial communities from Ellis Fjord, Antarctic Ocean - #262 | ecosystem: Environmental > Aquatic > Marine > Unclassified | place: Southern Ocean | collected 2014-11-02
GTGGAATAGCTGAAATGAAAAAAGTTCCAGACTTAGTATTTATTATTGATACAAATTATGAATCACTAGCTATTGCTGAGTCATCTAAATTAGGTATACCGATTGTAGCAATTTTAGATAGTAATTCAAACCCAGATGGAATAGAATTTCCTATCCCTGGTAATGACGATGCTAGAAGAGCAATAGATTTATATTGTAATTTAGTAAAAGAAACTATTGAAAATGCAAAAAAAGCAGCACCATCTAAAACAGAAGAAAAGCCTGACCTTGAAGACATAAAATCTATACCTAAAGAAATATCTACTAAGACTGTTCAAGAATTAGATAGAGAAAAATTAGATGCTAAATTTTCAAAGAAAGAAAAAGAAAAACTTAATTAACATGAGTAATATTGAAAAAGTGAAACAACTTAGGGAAGCAACTGGTGCTGGTTTTAAGGACTGCAATTTAGCAGTCAAAGAATCTGGTGGAGATTTAGATAAAGCAGTTGAAATCTTAAGAGTTAAAGGAATTTCTAAAGCTTCTAAAAAAATGTCTAGAGATGCCAAAGAAGGTGTTATAGCAACTTCTGGTGATGAAAATAAAATTTCTGTCATTGAAGTGAACTGTGAAACAGATTTTGTTGCTAAAAATGATGACTTTGTTTCCTTTGCTAAAGAGTTAAGTGAATTAAATAACAAAAATGACTCTGATGTAGAAAAATTAAATAAATCCAACATGTCAAATGGCGAAACAGTTGAAGACAACCTTGTTTCATTAATTGCAAAAATGGGTGAAAAAATAACAGTTGGTAAAACAAAAACATTTAATCAATTAGGTGTTAAAAACTTTAATTATTTGCACACTGTAGTTAAAGATAATTTGTCTAAATTATCAGTTATAGCTTCTCTTGAGACATCTGATAATAGTGATGTTGTCAAAGTTTTTGGTAAACAGCTTTCAATGCATATAGCTGCATCAAATCCTTTGGCCTTAAGTTCAGATTTAATTGACAAAGATATTCTTCAAAAAGAACAAGACCTTGTTGCAGAAGAATTAAAAAACTCTGGTAAGCCAGTGGAGATTGCACAAAAAATTAGCCTAGGTAAAATGAATAAATTTAAGGAAGATAACTCATTGTTAACTCAAGCTTGGGTGATGGAGCCTAAAAAAAAGGTGCAAGACATAGTAAAAGATCTTAATATATCTGATTTAAAGATTAAAGATTTTTATAGAATAAAAATTGGTGAATAAATGTTTAACGATAAAATGTACAGCCAGAAAATGGATAAAACCATTGAGGTTTTTACAAAAGAGCTAACATCATTAAGAACAGGTAGGGCAAATGCGTCTATGCTTGACCTAGTTAGGGTTGATGTTTATGGACAAACAATGCCGTTAAACCAAGTGTCTAGTATAACAACTCCTGATGCACGAACTATTAATATTCAAGTTTGGGACATGAGCAATGTTCCACTAGTTGATTCTGCAATCAAAAAATCAGAACTTGGTTTAAATCCACAAATAGATGGTCAATTAATTAGATTACCTGTTCCAGATTTAAATGAAGAGAGAAGAACTGAAATTAAAAAAACAATAAAGTCTATGGGAGAAAAGTGCAAAGTTTCTATTAGAAATATTAGAAGAGAAGCTAACGATGATTTAAAAAATTTATTTAAAGATAAAGAAATTAGCGAAGATGATGAAAAAAAATTCGAAAAAACTGTACAAAATTTTACAGATGATCATATTAAAACTATAGATCAAAAAGTTGAAATTAAAGAAAAAGAAATAATGACAATATGAACCCAATTAAACATGTTGCTATCATCATGGATGGTAATGGGCGATGGGGTATTAAAAATAAAGGTTCACGTAATTTAGGGCATAGAGCTGGTCTAAAAACCATAGAGTTAATAATTGAAGAGACAATAAAGTTAAATATTTCATATTTAACTCTGTATACTTTTTCAACTGAAAATTGGAAAAGACCCCAAAAAGAAATATCTTATTTATTTAATTTATTAGAAAATTTTCTATCAACTAAAATTGAAAAATTAATAAAAAATAAGATAAAATTAAAAGTTATTGGGGATAAAAAAAAATTTTCTTTGAATTTAAAAAAATTATTAGAAAAATCAGAGAAAAAAACTTCAATGAATAATAAATTACAAATTAATTTAGCCTTGAATTATGGCTCAAAAGAAGAGTTATTAAATGCAATTAAAAATATTAACAAAAAAAAAGAGAAGATTAATGTTAAAAATATTAACAAAAATCTATATACTAAGGAAATACCTGATCCAGATATTTTGATTAGAACAGGTAACACAAAAAGATTAAGTAACTTTTTATTATGGCAAATTGCTTACACAGAGATTTTTTTTGAAAAAAAACTTTGGCCTGATTTTAAAAAACAAGATTATAGAAAAATAATTAACAATTTTAAAACTGTAAAAAGAAATTTTGGTGCTATTTGATGAATCTGGAATTGAAAAAAAGAATAATTACATCAATTTTTTTATTATCATTACTTTTTTTAATGTTTTCATATTCATTTATTCTAATTATATCATCTATAATAATTGGGTTGATTTCCTGGATTGAGTTTTATGCTCTTATTTCAAAAATAGTTAAAAATAATGACTTTAAAAGCCAAATTTTAAGATTTTTATATAAATCATTTTCTTTATTATATTTTTCAGGATTAGTTTTTTTTATAATTTCATCAAAGTTAATAAACTTACATCTTTATTTTGTTCTTATTTATTCTTTGTTAGTCGCAATTATGTCAGATATTGGTGGTTTAGTGATAGGAAAAATTTTTAAGGGAAAAAAATTAAATAAGATAAGCCCAAACAAAACTATATCAGGTTCCCTTGGATCATTTATATTTTCTTTAACTTTGATACCTTTTTTTTTAGAAAATTTTAATAATTATAATATTTTAATAATTATATTATTTACATTGATTATCTCATTTACATCTCAATTAGGAGATTTATTAATATCTCTACTTAAACGAAAAGCCAAAGTAAAAGATACCAGTGATTTATTACCAGGCCATGGTGGTGTTCTAGATAGAATTGACGGCATTATTTTTGCTATACCTATTGGTTTATTAATCTTTAGTATATGAGAAAGAAAATAATCATTCTTGGGTCTACTGGGTCGATTGGATCTACAACAATTAAAATTATAAATAGAGATAGTAATGCTTTTGATGTAATTTTACTTGCTGCTAATAAAAATTATAAAAAACTTTTTCTTCAAGCAAAAAAAATTAATTGCAAGAATATTTTGATTTATGATGAAAAAAGTTATCTCTTATCTATAAAAAAAAATAATAATAATAGCTTAAAGATTTTCAATAAAATTGAATCTTTTACTAAGACTTTAAAAAAAAGAGCTGACTATACAATGTGCTCGATAACAGGTTTAGCTGGACTAAAACCAACCTTGGATGCAATCAAATTTAGCAAAAATATAGCTATAGCAAACAAAGAATCTATAGTTTGTGGATGGAATTTTATTGAAAGAGATCTCACGAAATACAAAACAAAATTTATACCAATTGATTCTGAACACTTTTCAATTTGGTCTTTAATTAAGAACTATAAGCCATCTCAAATTCACAAAATTTTTATTACCGCTTCTGGGGGTCCTTTTTTGAAATTATCAAAAAATGAATTAAAAAAAGTGTCCCCTAAAGATGCAATTAAACATCCAAATTGGAATATGGGTAAAAAAATATCTGTTGATTCTGCAACCTTAATGAATAAAGTATTTGAAGTTATAGAAGCTCAACGAATTTTTAATTTGCCACTTTCTAAATTTAAAATTTTAATTCATCCAAGCTCTTATGTTCATGCGATTGTTAAATTCACCAATGGGATTACAAAATTTTTGATACACGATACTAGTATGGAGATTCCAATTTTTAACTCATTATACTTTGATGATTTAAATAAAAAACTCAAGTCTAAAGACATTGATTTTAATAAAATAAATAATCTTAACTTTATTAAAGTGAGTAATACCAAATTTCCCTCTATAAATCTGTTAAAGAAAGTGCCTCATAATATAAGTCTATTTGAAACTGTTTTGGTAAGTGCTAATGATTCTCTGGTTGAATTATTTTTGAACAAGAAAATTACCTACCTTGATATTTACAGAATTCTAAATATTATAACAAATAAAAAAGAATTCACTAAACTAAAGCTAATTAGACCCTCCAGTATGGGTCAGATAAGTAAGTTAAGCAAATATGTTGCTTTTAAAATAAAATCTTTAAGTGTATTATCCCGCCCATAATGAAATTAATAGTTATTCTTTTTTTTATCATATCTTTTACATTCACTGCCAAAGCAGAGATTGTTAAAGAATTAATTGTTAATAATAATGATAGGATTTCCATTGATACTATTAAAACTTATGGGAAGATTGAAATTGGAAATGACTACACTTCAGATGATTTAAACAAAATCTTAAAAAATTTGTATGAAACAAATTTCTTTCAAGATGTTTTTCTTAAAATTGAAAAAAATATTTTAATTATCAATGTAGTAGAAAATAAGATTATTCAGACCATTAATATTAATGGAATTAAGTCTACAAAAGTTCAAGAGGCTATAACAGAAAATTTAATTTTGAAAAGTAAATCACCTTTTATTGAGTCCCAAGTTGAAAAAGATATTATAAGAATTAAATCTAGCTTAAGTAGAGAGGGCTATTATTTTTCAACTGTTACTAGTAGCATTGAAGAGAACGTTAATAACACTTTAAATTTAAACTATAATATTAAATTAGGTGATAAGGTTAAAATCTCTAAAATTGATTTTACTGGAGATAAAATTGTTAAGGATAGAACATTGCGTAATTTGATAACTATAGAAGAATCAAGATTTTGGAAATTTTTGTCTAAAAAAAAATATCTTAATGCACAAAGTCTCTTAAGAGACGAGAGATTATTAAAAAATTATTATCTTGATGAGGGTTATTATGATGTTGTTGTTAATGCATCTACGGCAAAACTTTTAGACAATAATAGCTTTAATGTTACATTTAATATAGATGCAGGAAATTTGTATGTAGTTAATGACACCAAGCTTATTCTACCAATTGACTATGATATAAAAAATTTTCTAGATGTTCAAAAATTACTAAATGAAATTAAAAATGAAAATTATTCTTTCTATAAATTATCTAAAATTGTAAGTGCTATTGATAAAGTTTCTTTATCTAGAGAGTATGACTTTATTACGGCTGAAATTATAGAAGATAAGGTCTCAACTAACAAAATTGATGTAACTTTTAAAGTAAGTGAAACAGAAAAACTATATGTTGAAAAAATTAATATTTTAGGAAACAATATAACTGAAGAAAATGTAATAAGAAACCAGTTAGAGGTCGATGAAGGTGACCCATTTAATGAACTTCTTCAAGCCAAAAGCTTAAATAAGATTAGGTCTCTAAACATTTTTAAATCAGTTAAATCTGAAATGTTAGAAGGATCTAGTCCAGCAACTAAAATTATCAATATCAATGTGGAAGAAAAGCCAACAGGTGAGATTAGTCTTGGTGCTGGATATGGTTCAGATGGTGGTACAGTTGGTTTTTCGGTTAGTGAAAATAATTTCATAGGTAAAGGTGTTAAACTCTCTTCTTCTCTTAGGTTAAGTGCAGATACCGTGAGGGGAAATTTTACTATAGACAACCCTAATTTTAATTATAGCGGAAGAGCCCTTTATACAAATATAGAAAGTACAAAAATTGATAAACTTGATACAAGCGGATATGAATCATCAAAAATAGGTTTTTCAGTTGGAACTAAATTTGAAGAATATCAAGATTTATACTTTAGTCCTATTGTTTCAGTATTTTCTGAAGAAATAGATACGAATAATACAGCTAGCGCCGCACTTAAGAAACAAAATGGATCTTTTTTTGATACGAAATTATCGTATACTCTGGATCATGATTTAAGAGATAAAACATACAAACCTACAGGTGGTACAAGAGGCATATTTTCACAAAGCGTACCTTTGCTTTCTGACGATTATGCTTTTGTCAATGGTTATACATTTACCAAATGGCATCAATTTGAAAATAAAATGATTTCTGATTTAGGCTTTTATGTTAAAGCAGTAAACTCATTAAACGACGAAGATGTTAAGATATCTAAAAGACTTCATATACCTAAAAATAGAATGAGAGGTTTTGAATCTGGTAAGATAGGTCCTGTTGATACTCTAGATTACATTGGTGGTAATTATGCGATGACTTTAAATTTTAATAGTACATTGCCTATGATTTTACCGAGTTTTGAAAATATTGATTTTAAATATTTTATAGATGTTGGAAATTTATGGGGTGTTGATTATTCTAGCACTATTGATGAATCAAATAAAATAAGATCCTCAACAGGAATAGCTATTGAATGGTTTACTCCAATAGGCCCTTTAAGTTTCTCTTTTGCCCAAAATATAACAAAAGCAAGTGCTGACAAAACAGAATCATTTCAATTTAATTTAGGTACAACTTTTTAATGTTGAAAAAATTAATAATAACCACTTTTTCATTTCTATTATATTTTAATCCAGCTGTATCCAACGATCTTAAGATTGCATATGTGGATATAGATAAGATTATCAATAGTTCTAAAGCAGGAAAAGACATAACAAAACAACTATTAGTTTTAAATAATAATAATATTAAAAAATTCAAAGAAATAGAAAAAAAACTTGCTGATGAAGAAAAAAATATGATTAAACAAAAAAATATTTTACCTAAAGATGAATTTCAAAAAAAAATAAAAATTTTAAATAAAAATATAGAAAGTTTTAAAAAAGATATTAATCTTAATAGAAAAAAGCTTGATAAAAAAAGAGTAGAGGCAACTACTGAGGTATTAAAAGTTTTAAATCCTATTTTTGCTGAATATTCTTCTAAAAACTCTATATCACTTATTATACAAAAAAAAAATGTTGTTATTGGTAAATCAGAGCTAGATATTACAAATCAAATATTAGAGCTTTTAAATACAAAAATAAAAACTGTAAAATTGAATTAGTGTCAGAGAATTTTTTGAATAAAAAACAGATAGCTGATTTATTACCACACAGAGAACCTATGCTTTTAATTAATGAATTGAGAAATATTAAAAAACTTTTTTCAGCAACCGCAATTGTAAATGTTAGAAAAGATAGTTTTTTTGTTCAAGGACATTTCCCAGGAAATCCAGTTATGCCTGGTGTATTAATTGTTGAAGCTTTTGGCCAAGCTGCCGCTGCTCTTACAGCCTCGGGTATAGATAAAAAAGAATATGAAAATAAATTGGTTTTTTTAATGGGAATTGAAAAGGCTAGATTTAGAAATCCTGTAATACCTGATTGTACACTAGAGCTCAATATTGAAGCAACAAGATCACATGGTAAGGTATGGAAGTACAAGGGTGAAGCATTTGTTGAAGGAAAAAAAATGGCAGATGCGAAGTGGTCTGCTACCGTAGTTGATAGAAAATAATTAGTAATAATTCTTGATAAGTAATCAATTTTATTATGGGTTAAATAACTACTAATGAGTAACCCTTTTTTTAAAAATCATGGACCTTTTTTAATTTCAAAAATTTTGAAAATTATTGATGTTTATTCTCAAGAAAAATTTTCAGATATTAAAATTACAGATATAAAAGATTTACTTAATTCTGAAAAAGTACATTTAACTTTTTTTCACTCTAAAAAATATGAAGATCTTGCCTCAAAAACCAAAGCAGCTTTTTGTATTACAACCAATAATCTAGCTCACATACTGCCAAAAAACTGTGAACCAATAATTGTAGATAACGTATTAATTGCTACAGCAAAAATTACTAAGATTTTTTATCCTAATGCCATTACGGATGATTTTGATGATAATGTAAAGGATATTAATGATACAATTTTTAAAGATAAAGTTAAATTTGGTAAAAATATATTAATAGGTCAAAATGTTCAGATTGGTAAGAATTGTTCAGTAGGACATAATTCAATTATTGAAAGTAATGTCATTATTGGTGATAATTGCTCAATAGGCTCTAATGTCATTATTAGAAAATCGATAATAAAAGATAATGTAATTATTTTAGATAACTGTGTGATTGGTAAAAAAGGATTTGGTTTTTTCCCAAATACTGAAAAAAATATTAGATATCCTCATATAGGTATAGTTATAATTGAAGATAATTCTGAAATTGGTTGTGGATCAATTATTGACAGAGGATCACTGTCAAACACAATTATAGGAAAAAATACTTTTTTAGATAATCAAATTCATATAGCTCATAATAATAAAATAGGTAATAACTGTATTATTGCTGCTCAAGTTGGATTAGCAGGAAGCTCCACAATAGGAAATAATGTTATGATTGGTGGACAAGCTGGAATTTCCGGTCATTTAAAGATTGGTAACAAGATACAAATTGGTGGTGGCAGTGGTGTAATAAAAGATATTCCTGATAATTCAAAAGTTATGGGATATCCAGCAAAAGATTTAAAAAACTTCCTTAAAGATAGTAGATAAATGATACATAAAACATCTATTGTTGATCCAAAAGCAAAAATTTCTTCAAATGTGAAAATTGGTGCATATTCAATTATAGGACCACATGTTGAAATCGATAATGATGTTATAATTCAATCACATGTTAATATTACTGGATATACGACAATAGGTAAAAATAATAGAATTTACCCGATGGCTTCTATTGGTAGTGATCCACAAGATTTAAAGTATGATGCCGAGAAAACAAGGCTTGTGATAGGAGCTAATAACACTATACGAGAACATGTGACTATAAATACTGGTACGATTCAAGGTGGTGGAATAACAATGATAGGCAACAATAACCTGTTTATGATTGGAGCTCATATTGCGCATGACTGTATTATTGGAAATAATATTGTTATGGCTAATAATTCTGCAGTTGCTGGTCATGCTGAAATTGAAGATTTTGTCATTATAGGGGCAAAATGTGGAATTCAACAATTTACAAGAATTGGTAGAATGGCAATGATAGGTGGAATGACGGGTGTATCAAGAGATGTCATACCGTATGGCCTATCAACTGGAAATCGAAATTTTCTGAATGGTATAAATGTTATAGGACTAAGAAGAGATAAAGTGCAAAACAAAGAAATTATAGGTCTTACTGAAGCTTATAAAGAAATATTCAAATCAAAAAATTTAAGTGAAAATTTAAGTAAATTGAATGGAAAATATAAAGAAAATATTTTAGTAAAAAAAGTATTGGAATTTATTAATAGAGATAAAAAAAGACCAATTTGTACACCTTATAGTAACTAATCATGATTGGTTTATTTTTTGGTGATACTGAATTTCCAAAAAAAATACTACTAAAACTTAAACAAAATAAACAAAAATATATTATTATAGATTTATCTAAAAAAAAATTTTTTAGAAAAAATTCCCATTCACAATCATTTGGTATAGGACAGTTTGGTAAAATCTTCAAGTTTCTATCTGAAAACAAATGTAAAAAAGTTTTATTTGCTGGAAAAATAATTAAACCGAAATTTTCCTCTTTAAAAGTCGATTTTAAAGGTTTTTATTACCTACCAAGAATTATTAAAGCAGCAAAATTTGGTGATGCAGCAATTTTAAAAGCTGTAATTAAAATTTTAAAAAGAGAAAAAATAAAAGTTATTAATTCGAACACTTACAATCCAGAACTAACTTTATCAAAAGGCTGTTATACGAAATTAAGACCTAGTACCAAAGATTTGCTATCTGCCAACAATGGTATCAAGTCATTAAAAATGATAAACCCAGATAACCATACCCAAGGTTTAGTAGTAAGAAACTCCATCATTATAGCTACAGAAAAAATTCAGGGTACTAAAAAAATGTTACAAACAATCAAAAAACACAAAAACTCTCAAGGAATATTAATTAAGTTTCCAAAGAAGAATCAAGATCTAAGAATAGATTTACCTACAATTGGTTTTGATACCTTAAAAGATTGCAAAAAATATGGAATAAAAGGAATTGTTTTAAAATCAAAACAAAATATTTTTATAAACAAAAATAAAAGCATACAATTTGCAAATAAGAATAAGATTTTTATAATAGTTAAATGAAAAAAATATTTATAATAACGGGTGAACCATCTGGTGATAAGTTGGCTACAGCGGTTATAGCAAAATTAATAAAGACAAACCCTAATATTGAATACTTATGTGTGGGTGGTACACACTTGAATTCGCTTGGTATAAGGTCAATTTT
>Ga0307995_1002672_pt1 | contig 10258 bp, 9 predicted proteins | sample EllFjometagen262_FD_203132 | JGI IMG/M metagenome (GOLD analysis project Ga0307995, IMG submission 203132) | Marine microbial communities from Ellis Fjord, Antarctic Ocean - #262 | ecosystem: Environmental > Aquatic > Marine > Unclassified | place: Southern Ocean | collected 2014-11-02
CGATAAAGTAGAAATTCTTGGAATCGGTAAGTCTAAAAGTTTAGGAGTGCATCGAGGCGTTGTTAATAACATAACGCAAACAATTCAATCCATTCAAACTGCAGTAGCCGAGGCAGAAGCAAAAGCTGGGGTAGAAATTGATGAAGTTATTGTTGGGATTGCTGGGCAGCACATTAGAAGCCTGCAACATAGCGATTATGTTACACGTGAAAATGCTGATGAAGTAATAAATGAAGACGATATTGATAGACTGATAAATCAGGTTCATAAATTAGTGATGCTTCCTGGGGAAGAAATCATCCATGTTCTTCCTCAAGAGTTCAAGGTTGATGGACAAGCAGAAATAAAAGAGCCTATTGGAATGTATGGAGGACGCTTAGAAGCAAATTTTCATGTGGTTGTGGGTCAAGTTTCATCGATTCGGAATATTGGTCGATGTATAAAAAGTGCTGGCCTTACAATGGGCAAAGTAACCTTAGAGCCCATTGCATCATCAGACGCGGTTCTTAGTCAAGAAGAAAAAGAAGCAGGAGTTGCTTTAATTGATATAGGAGGTGGAACCACTGATTTGGCAATCTTTAAGGATGGAATAATTAGACATACAGCTGTAATACCTTTTGGGGGTAATGTAATTACTGAAGACGTTAAAGAAGGGTGCTCTATTATTAATAAACAAGCTGAGCTTTTAAAAGTAAAATTTGGATCTGCTTGGCCGGGAGAAAATAAAGAGACCGAAATTGTTTCTATTCCAGGTTTAAGAGGAAGAGAACCTAAAGAAATTTCTTTAAAAACACTTTCAAAAATCATTAATGCTCGGGTTATAGAAATCATTGAGCAAGCCTTTCTTGAAATAAAAAATTATGGACACGAAGACCAAAAGAAAAAATTAATAGCAGGAATTGTTTTAACTGGAGGAGGAAGCCAGTTGAAACATCTTAAACAGTTAGTCGAATATATAACAGGTATGGATACTCGGGTTGGTTATCCCAACGAACATTTAGCTGGCGATTCAGATTCATCAACTACCAGTCCTACATTTTCTACAGCAGTAGGGTTACTAATGAATGCACTCGAAAACATTCCTTCTGCAAAAGTGAGTGATTCGTCAGAACAAGTTGATTCGGATGATAATCAAGCAGGCAGAAAAGAAGAAACTACTATTTCGGCTGAGAGAAAGTCAATTTTTGAAAAGTGGCAAGATAAGTTTAAAGAATTTTTGGATAAAGCATAATTAAAATATATGGACAATATTAGCACAGATATAAATTTTGATCTCCCTAAAAACAAAAGTAATGTAATTAAAGTCATTGGTGTTGGTGGAGGAGGGAGCAACGCAATTAACTACATGTTCCAACAAGGAATTATGGGTGTTGATTTTGTTGTTTGTAATACAGACGCTCAAGCGCTTGAGAAGAGTTCTGTTCCAATCAAAATTCAACTTGGAGCTTCCCTTACAGAAGGGCTAGGAGCAGGAGCAAACCCAGAAGTAGGGAAGCAATCTGCAGAAGAGAGCTACGAAGACCTACACACGCTTTTATCTACTCAGACCAAAATGGTTTTCATCACTGCAGGAATGGGTGGTGGAACGGGAACTGGAGCAGCCCCAATTATTGCGCGTATGGCAAAAGATTTGGATGTGTTGACCGTTGCAATCGTAACCATGCCTTTTCAGTTTGAAGGAAAAATAAGGATAGAGCAGGCCCAGAAGGGTATGGAAGAATTGAAGAACAATGTTGACTCTTTAATTGTAATCAATAATAATAAACTTAGAGAAGTATATGGAAATCTAGGATTTAAAGCTGGTTTTTCCAAAGCAGATGAGGTTTTAGCAACTGCAGCAAGAGGTATTGCTGAAGTAATAACACATCATTATACGCAAAACATTGACCTTAAAGACGCAAAAACTGTTTTGACAAATAGCGGTTCCGCTATTATGGGGTCTGCAAGTGCTTCGGGTGCAAATCGGGCTCAAGAATCGATAGTTAAAGCGTTAGATTCTCCATTATTGAACGACAATAAAATTACTGGCTGCAAAAATGTACTGCTATTAATTGTCTCAGGAGAAGAGGAAATTACCATTGACGAAATAGGAGAAATCAACGATTTTATTCAGTCCGAAGCAGGAAACAACACCAATATTATTATGGGTGTAGGCGAGGATCCAGAATTAGGTGATAATATTTCAGTTACCATAATTGCTACAGGATTCAACTCCGATCAACAACATGAAATCGTCAACACAGAAGCTAAAAAGGTAATTCATACCCTTGAGGAAGATCAACCCTTTGTTCACGATTTAACAGAAAAATCAGAATCAAATTCACCTTTTGCTGATCCAATTTCTGACTCAGATTCGAATCAGGTTATTAAATATAGTCTTGAAGAGACAGAAGAAGTAGAAGAAACAAAAGAAGCCCTTGTAGTTGATCCTTTAGATCAAAAACTAGCTGAGGAGCAAGAGTATACAGATTTAAATATTTTGTTGACTGAAGAATTACTTGATTTAGAAGTTGTATTTGAACAAGTTACTGGAAGTATAACGGAAACCATAGAATCTACAGAAGCTATTGAAGTTGAGTCTGAGTCGCTAACTCCAGTTTCATTTGATTTGGAGGAACCTGTTGTTCCTGTACAAGAAGAAGAATTTGTTATTAACGAAATTCCAACTGATTTTGGTGAAATAGAAGTTATAGATGCAGAACACTTAAATGTAGAAGAGGAAAATCAAATTAGTTTTGAGTTTGATTTGCCCTTAATGGAAGCCGAAGCAAACCAAAGTAATGCAATTCAATTTGAACAAGTTTCTAGCGAGGAGCCTTCAGTAAGTGAGGCTATAGAAGAAGAGGTTCCTACAGTTTTTCAGTTAGATGAACTAGGCCCTGCTCAAGAAATAGAAACTCATACATCAGCATCTAATATTAATGATATAGAGGTTGAGTTCAAGGTAGTTTCTAAAGATGAAGTTCTTGATAAAGTAGTGTCAGCTAAAGATGCTAGTCCATTTGACCTTTCTATCAATGAGAGTGTAAATTCTGTAAACGAAAAACGAAAAGAACAATTAAAGAAATTTAATTACACTTTTAAAAACAACATTAATAGAATTGAAGAAATGGAGAAGCAACCTGCTTACAAGCGAATGGGCTTTGATGTTGATGACCCACAAGAAGAAGGTGGAAATTCACAAATATCTTTGGACACAGATACCAATCAGGACATTCAATTTCGTTCAAATAATTCTTTTTTACACGATAACGTAGATTAAACAAAACACATGGCCGCATTAAACAACTTAACCACAGAAATTAAAGAGGCTATGAAAGCCAAAAACGTATTAGCTCTAGAAGCTTTGCGTGCAATTAAATCTGCTGTATTGCTACTTAAAAGCGAAGCTGGAGCCTCTGAAGAACTCACAGAAGACCAAGAAATTAAATTACTACAGAAATTAGTAAAACAACGTCGAGATAGTGCTACAATCTTTAGAGAACAAAATCGTGTTGATTTAGCAGAACCAGAAGAAGCACAAGCTGAGATTATTGCAAAATTTTTACCAGAACAACTTTCAGAAGAAGAAGTTAAAAGTCTTATCGAAACCATTATAAGTCAGACTGGAGCTACTAGTATGAAAGACATGGGAAAAGTAATGGGTATGGCTAGTAAGCAATTGGCAGGTAAAGCAGATGGAAAAACAATATCGACCCTTGTTAAACAGTTGTTGTCGGCATAATGTTCAATACTTTTTGATTACAGCATATATAGCATTAGCTTTGCCTTTATATGAAAATGGCCCAGTAGTTCAACTGGATAGAATATCAGATTTCGGCTCTGACGGTTAGGGGTTCGAATCCCTTCTGGGTCACTTTTTAAACCAAATATTTTGACTACTACTTTTTTAGAAGAAACTTTCGAAGAAAATTTTTCAGAGCAAAATCAATCAGGATTTGGCTATGAATATTGCACGTTCAATAATTGTAATTTTTCTAAAACTAATCTTTCCGAAGCGACTTTCGAATCTTGTTATTTTGTAGGGTGTAATTTTAGTAATGTTAAGGTAATTCGAGCGGTATTTCAGGAGGTAAGTTTCACGGACTGCAAAATTCTAGGCGTTAGTTTTGATCAAATCAATACCATCGGTCTTTCGTTAACATTTGTAAACGCTACTTTAAATTTCTCTTCTTTCTACAAATTAGATTTAAGAAACTCAAAATTTACCAAAAGCACTTTTCTGGAGACCGATTTTACAGAAGCCAACCTAGCAGATTCAGTTTTTGATGCTTGTGACCTCGGAGGAACAGTTTTTGAAAACACAAACCTTTCCTAGGTTAATTTTTATACTTCGTTTAATATAAAGATCAATCCCGTTGCAAATACACTAGAAGGAGCAACCTTTGCTAGTTCAGAAACCGCAGGTTTACTTGAGATTTTTGGTATAAAAATAAAGCCCTAGGTTTATTCTTTAGGGTCAAGTTTTTTGAGGTAATTAAAGACAATAAATACAACTCCGATGATAATTTGTAGTGACGAAATATTAACTTGGTTTTCAGTATATACCAGTTGTATCACTCCAAAAACAACATAGATCATACCATAGAAGTAGAGAAATATTCTCCGTAATCTATTTTTCTTTTCAACTGAAAAATCAATTACTTTTAAAGAAACAAAGTGCGCAATCCCTACAAATAAGAATAACACGATCATTATAAAACTCATTTTTTCCATTTCTAACTTTTCTTGGTTTGTTTAATAAAGGTACTTTCAAATATTTTATCTGCATTAGCAGTTTCAAAACCATCACGCCTGTGTTCAGAAGATATGAGTTTAGGATCTAAGTTTTGGAATTCCGAAAGTATTCTGCGTTCAGCAAATTCAACATAACTACCTGCTATTTTTTGGGATTCATTGCTATCGAAATCAGCAGTTATCATTTCTGCAACCGAACTACTTTGAAGTAACAGTCCGTCTTTACTGGTTTTAATAACCCCACCGGCATCATTAAGTTTAATTCCTAAATCTCTAATAAATTCATTAAACTTTTCCAGCTTATCATAACCGTTTGGAAGTTCGTGAACACTAATTGTGTAATGATTTAAATAATATCGGTTATAAATTACCCATGCAGCATATTCACTTTCGTTTAGTAAGTCATTATAATCATCAAGTGTAGGCAATTTCCAAAGCGGTTTTTCGAAAAAGTCAATAATTTGGCTTGGATCTTTTAGATCCAATTGATCCACAGGGTCACTTTTTATAGATCCTGTATATTTTTTAATTATTTCTTGTGCTTTATTACTCAAATCACTTACTCTAAGTTCACTCATAAATATTCTCGGCAGCTTGTTGCTAGGGGGTGCATACCAATAAGCATTTAGTTTTTTAGCTTCAAATGAGTAAAACTCTTTTTTTTGATATCCGTGTTCTAAGAATAGTTTTTCAAAGGACGCAATGCCAAGGTTTTCTACCCCAAGAGTTCTAAAGGCCACATGGTCGTTTATAATGTCTTCTTGGGCGGACACCCATCCTTTACTAATCATTGCGTTAGTTATCTTCTTAACGTCAGGGACACGCTCAAAATAAGTTCTAAATAACCCATTTAGGATTACTTCTAAGGTAGATTTTTCTGAAAAATGCATATTATGTATACTTTTAAGTTTAAATTTTTACATCATCGATAGTAAATGTAATACAAACTTTTAATTGGTAAGTAAACTTCGTATTTTTAACATTCAAACTATTTCTTTTATGAAAAAGACACCATTAATTTTATTAGTTTTTTTTTTAGTTGCTTCTTGTTCAGGTATAAATAATTCTGATATAAAGGCAAAGAAAATTGGGGATGGCGTCTATGAACAGGCGGGTTGGTTTTTTGATTTAAAACAACTTCCAACGGGTGAAGATATAGTTCCTTATTTCACTGTTGGCAAATTGTCAGTAAATACCATAAAAGCTAAATCATTGGATGGTAATCCAATTGAAATGGGAATAACAATAAATTTCAAGGTTGGTAAAAGTGGCTCGGATAAAAATGAGATTATGGGAGTTTATATTGAGTCCTCAGCTGTTAATGAATCTAATTTTAAATTTCCCCGCTGCTTGAGTGTTTGTCCAATTCGAATTGAAATCCAAAGTGAAACAGGAGGGATTGAAGAAATAAAATCTTCTTATTCCAGAAGTAATGTTTTTCTGATGCATTTAGAAGATGCTGTTTTGAATGATCTTGCACTCAAAAGGAATAAAATTCGTATTCGTATTCCTGTTTCAGTTAATTCAGCAAACACTACATTTGAGTGGTTTGAATTGGACCTTTCTGATTTTACTTCAAGCTTAAATTTATAAGCTAATTTAAACTGCCTTTAAGCTTAAGTCTATGTTTTTTGCAGAGTGTGTAATAGCACCAAGCGAAACATAATCCACACCAGTTTCTGCTATGCTAACAATGGTTTGAGTGGTTATATTCCCCGAAGATTCGGTTGTAATTCTACCCTTAATAATTTTTAATCCTTCGGATAACTTTTCTGGGTTCATGTTGTCCAATAGAATCCGATGTATCCATTGAAAATCGAGACAAGCTTCTATTTCTTCATTATTTCGAACCTCAATTATTACAGGAATTTCTAGATTTTGACTTTCAAGATACTTTTTTGTTTTTGTTAAAGCCGCTGTTACCGATCCACAAAAGTCAATGTGGTTGTCTTTGATCATAATCATGTCAAACAAGCCCATGCGGTGATTTTCACCACCACCAATTAGAACTGCCCATTTTTCGGGATATCTGAAATTTGGGGTAGTTTTTCGAGTATCCAAAAGCTTACATTTTGTGTGTTGAATAAGTGCTGCAGTTTGGTGTGTTAGCGTTGCAATTCCGCTCATACGTTGCATGCAATTCAAAACCAACCGTTCTGTAGCAAGAAGTTCAAGTTGAGGCCCTTCTATGGTAAAAACAACATCTCCGGCTTCTACTCGTGAACCATCCTTGATTTTGCTTTCAAATTTAAAAGCAGCGTTCTTTGATTTAAAAATATATTCAGCTAGCTCAACCCCTGCAATTATACCGGATTCTTTAACTATTAAATTTGCCTTACTAGACTGCAAATTAGAGAGGCAAGACTGCCCCGTATGATCTCCAGAGCCAATATCTTCTTTTATTGCAGACGAAATAAAAACATCAATTTCAGCTTTGTACTGCTTTAGGAATGGATTTTTTTGCATAATCATTGTTGTAAAAAACCCCTTTATTTTCTTTGATCTGTAGGGCTTGATTTATTAATAAATAAGCAACACTAACCATGTTTCTTAATTCACAAAGTTGTGGGGTCAGTTTGTTTTTTTGATATAAGTCGAGTGTTTCTGTGTATAAGCTATTCAGTTCTTTAGAAGCTTCTTTCAGCCCTTTGTTGGTTTTGAATATTCCGGCATTAGAGCTCATTAGCTGCTGCAGCTTAGTAAAAAGCTTTTGAGTCTTATTGAGCTTTAGATCCGATGAATATTCCTGTCCATCCCAATTGGGAATATTAGAGTAAAACGTGTCAGATAATTTAATGCTTTGTATACACTCAACCGAATATACGGCAGCCCTATGCGCATAAACAATTGCTTCTAATAACGAGTTCGAAGCCAAGCGATTGGCGCCATGAAGTCCCGTGTGACTGCATTCTCCGACAGCAAACAAGCCTTGCAGGCTCGATTCGCCATTAGGATCTACTTCAATGCCTCCACAACTGTAATGTGCTGCAGGAATCACTGGAATTCCCTCGTTTAACGGATCAATCCCTATGGACCTACAAGTCTTTTTGATCATGGGGAAGTGAGAAGAAAATACTTCTTCATCAATCTGAGTAGCATCTATAACCACATGACTTTCTTTTCTAGAAAGTAATTCTTCTGATATTGCACGAGAGACAATGTCTCTAGGAGCTAATTCTTCTCTCTTGTCATAACGATGCATAAACCTTTCGCCACTTAGGTTTTTAAGAATCCCACCAGAACCACGAAGTGCTTCGGTAATTAGGAAAGTTTCTCCGTTTACTTTAGGATGCAATGCTGTTGGGTGAAACTGAATGTAGGGCAGATTTTTGATTTTAACTTTTGCTCGATATGCTACTCCAAGTCCGTCGCCAGTTGCTACTCTGGGGTTGGTTGTAAATTCATATAATTGTCCAACTCCACCAGTGGTAAGAACCGTTAGTTTTGAGGCTATAGTGATTACTTGTCGATCGATTGTTGAGATTATGTATGCTCCATAACAGCGTTTATGGGTGGTCTTGGTGTGGTGGTCTGTAATTAAATCGACTAAGATGTGGTTCTCTAAATACCTAATGTTTTCTATGTCCTTAATTTTATCTATTAATGCGCGCTGAATCTCAGATCCAGAATGATCTTTATGGTGTAATATTCTCTTTTCAGAATGCCCCCCTTCTTGAGCTAAGTCAATTTCTTTTGTTTTTTTTGTGTCAAAAGCAGCACCCCATTCCATCAATTCGTTTACACGTTCAGTGCCCTCTTTAACTACAAAGTCAATTACATTGAGATCACCTTGGCGATCACCCGCAGTATAGGTGTCTTCAATATGCTTTTCAAAAGAATCTTTCTCGAAATTATATACCGCAGCAATTCCTCCTTGAGCATAGCGGGTGTTTCCTTCCATTAAATCTTCTTTACAGATTAATGTAATTTTTATTTTTGGAGATAACATAGACAACTTAATTGCATATGAAAGACCAGAGATTCCAGTTCCGATAACAAGCACATCTGTATTCATATTATCCTAATTCTAGCATACGCTCAATAGGAAGGCGAGCTTTTCTCATTAAATCTTCGTCTAGAAGAATTTCAGGCAATTCGTGCTCTAAGCAGAGGTATAATTTTTCGAGGGTATTGAGTTTCATAAAAGCACATTCACTACACGCACAAGTATCGTCTTCGACAGGTGCAGGAATAAAAGTTTTATGAGGAGCCCTCTTTTGCATTTCGTATAAAATTCCTGCTTCAGTAGCTACTATATATTCTGTTGAGCTGTCTTCTTGAATGAAGTTGAGTAATCCAGAAGTGCTTCCAACATAATGAGCAACATCCAGAACTTGACTTTCACTTTCGGGATGTGCAATGAATTTTGCATTTGAGTGCTGCTTAAAAAGAGTTACAATTTTTTCGAATGAAAATGCTTCATGAACAATACAAGAGCCTTCCCAAAGAATCATATCTCTCCCAGTTTCTTTAATTAAATAGCGTCCTAGATTTTTATCAGGAGCAAATATTATTTGTTGGTCTTTTGGAATCGATTCAATCACTTTCACCGCATTACTCGATGTGCAAACAACATCACTTAGGGCTTTAATATCGGCCGAGCAATTGATATAAGTGACAACTATGGCATCAGGATATTGTTCTTTAAATTTTTTGAAATCCGAAGGAGGACAGGAGTCAGCTAATGAACAACCTGCTTTTAAATCAGGGAGAACAACTTTTTTGGTAGGGTTAATTATCTTAGCAGTTTCAGCCATAAAGTGAACACCTGCAAAAACAATAATTGCAGCTTTTTCTTTTGCAGCAACTTTAGCTAAATAAAGACTATCCCCTAAATAATCCGCTAATTCCTGAATTTCTTTATTTTGATAATAATGAGCCAGAATAACGGCATTCTTTTCTATTTTTAAACGTTTAATTTCAGACACAAGGTCTTCTTTTCGAGGAACAGGAAGCTTTAAATAACCTCTAATATTGAGGTTTGAAGTAGCAGTTTTAAGATCTATTTTGTTGCCCATTAAACGGCTTTTTAGGTTTTAGTAAAAATACTTATTTAAAGGTAATTTGTTTCTTAAGAATAGGACTATTTTTAATTGTTTATTAAAAGAAAAATGATTTAAAGTTTACATGTAATAAAAAAACTTAAAAAATAGATATAATAAATCACAAATTTATTCGTTATTAAATAGCTAAGTATTTCAAATTTACACACGTTTTTAGTTGTTTAGAGCAATGTTTAGTTTAAAAGTATCAGTCATAAATTAATATTCAACTAATTTTTTTTGTCTAAATAGAAATACATATTATTAAATATTAAGTTTGCAAATAAATTTATTTATATCATGAGAAAAATAATCTTTAAATATATTCATATGAAAAGTTTTAAATTAACTGCCCTTTTTTTGCTATCCCTAGGAGTAACTCAGGCTCAAACTTCTGACAACCCTTGGTTAATATCTGCTGGATTTAATGTAGTTGGATTACAAAGTGATTTAACAAGTGGTAATAATATATTATTGCA
>Ga0307995_1002674_pt1 | contig 10256 bp, 8 predicted proteins | sample EllFjometagen262_FD_203132 | JGI IMG/M metagenome (GOLD analysis project Ga0307995, IMG submission 203132) | Marine microbial communities from Ellis Fjord, Antarctic Ocean - #262 | ecosystem: Environmental > Aquatic > Marine > Unclassified | place: Southern Ocean | collected 2014-11-02
TTTTCTATCTCCTAATATGCAATTAATAGAGTCGCTGTAAACTGCGCGACTACAACTTCCGTTTAAATTCAGAGTAACCACGCATATTAGTAGTTACCTGATACCTTCCCTGTTGAATTCTTAACTTACTATCATCAAGCATCGCAATCTCTTGGAGATTACTGCGAGACGATCAATCTTCTCGGGGCAACTTTCCCATCTTCATCGATACAGCCGATGCCGATGAATTGCTCTTCCTCGTACAATCTTACCAAGCCTTCTTCTGGCAGGTGTCTAACCAAAACCGGCTGGCCATTCTTGATAAAGCTAGCAGTGATGCTTGGTAGTACAACTTCTGGCAAGTCCTCTATGGCCTTGTCCATCGGAATAAGGTGCTCATCGATGACACTCAAGCCACCAGCCTCACACTCTTCCTTCAACTTCTGGGTTGTTATGCAGTCTGCCTCTGTAAATGCCCCCGCCTGTGTTCGTCGCAAGGCAATAATGTGTGCTCCACATCCCAAGGCCTGGCCGAGATCATCGGCGATGGTTCTTATGTAGGTACCCTTACTGCAGGCTATCTCTAGCTCCAACTCGTCGCCTTCGAAGGCTGTCAGCTCGATGCTGTATACGGTAATCCGTCTAGCCTCGCGCTCTATAGTCTGCCCTTTACGCGCCATCTTATACAGCGGCACTCCGTTTACTTTTAAGGCGGAGTACATGGGCGGCACTTGCTCAATCTCACCTCTAAAAGGTGTCAGTGCTTCTTCAACCTGCTGCTGGGAAATTTGAAAATCAGTGCAACTTTCAAGTACGTTTCCTTCGCAGTCGCCACTATCAGTTCTAACGCCCAGCTTTATTCTAGTTCTATATTTCTTGTCCGAATCTAGTAAGAACTGGGATACTTTGGTCGCCTCACCTAGGCACAGTGGTAACACTCCAGTCGCCAATGGATCTAGGCTACCTGTATGTCCTGCTTTCTGGGCGTCAAAAATTCTTTTTACTTCTTGCAGAGCTCTGTTCGAACTAATGCCTATGGCTTTGTCTAGAATGACGATGCCATCGATGCTTCTGCCTTTCTTGCGCTTAGCCAATCTGCATCTCCAACAACTCTACTGACAACGCACTTAAGAGTGCGAATCTTGATCGGCTGCTAATGCGCTATCTATCAGGCTCGAAAGCTGCTGCCCGCGCTCTATACTTCCGTCATAGTGAAAGCGCAGCTTGGGCACCGAACGAGTACTAAGTCGCTTGGCCAATAAGGATCGCAAAAAACCTGCGGCCTTATTCAACGCATCTATATTCTCTTTTATCTCTAGCTTGTCCAGTTCGCCAGGTTCGGAAAGTGTCGATTTATTTATCTCTGAATCATCGGTCAGGGTATTCATTACCGTCACAAACACCTTGGCATGAGCTATGTCTCTGCTCACCTCTACGCCTGTGACCGAAACCATTCCAACCCGAGGATCGTTTACTTCCATCTGAATTAAGGACGCAAGTTCTCGCTGAATCTGATCAGCTACCCTTTGCACCCTTGGAGACATATCTGCCACGATTAGTTATCCGTTTGAGAACTTATTCTCAAAGGCTCCTGGCCACTTCGGTTGTCTCGTATACTTCAATCTTGTCGCCGACTTGCACGTCAGTGTAGTTACGAACGCCGATGCCGCACTCAATGCCATTTCGAACTTCGTTGGCATCGTCCTTGAATCGTCTCAATGACTCGAGCTCGCCTTCATAGATCACCACGTTATCGCGTAGAACACGTATCGGCTTGCTGCGATAGACCGTGCCTTCGATAACCATGCTTCCGGCGATCTGACCAAATTTCGGCGAGTTGAACACATCGCGAACTTCGGCCACGCCAACAATCTCTTCGCGAATCTCTGGCGAGAGCATGCCACCCATGATCGCTTTAACGTCATCGATCACATCGTAAATAACATTGTAATAACGCAGCTGCAGGCCTTCGTTTTCAATAATATCGCGCGACGACTTATCGGCTCGCACATTAAAGCCAATAATCATTGCCTTCGATGTAGCTGCCAGATGCGCGTCTGTCTCCGAAATTCCACCCACACCGGAGGCGACGACGTTGACTTCAACCTCTTCAGTATTGAGTTTACGCAATGAACCCACGATCGCTTCAAGCGAGCCGCGAACATCGGTCTTGATGATGATATTGAAGACGCTGAGGTTTTCTTTACCAATGCCCGCGAACATGTTCTCAACTAGGTTCGACTGCTGCGATGCCTGCAATGAATCTTTGTGGCGCGTACGTCTGAATTCCGCGATCTCTCGGGCCTTCTTCTCATCCGCTACTACAACAAATTCATCACCTGCTTCCGGCACGCCATTGAGACCAAGAATCTCAACAGGAATAGAAGGGCCCGCCGTTTTAATATTCTTACCCGTCTCGTCAACGAGAGCACGAACACGACCATATTCATGACCGGCCAATACAGTATCGCCAGTTTTAAGCGTACCGTTCTGCACTAGGACTGAGGCGACTGGCCCGCGTCCTTTGTCTAGCCTGGACTCAATTACTACACCCTGACCAGGAACATCGGAATAAGCTGTTAACTCCAAAAGCTCCGCCTGTAGGGTAATGGCTTCGAGCAACTGATCGACACCCTGACCGGTAATGGCTGATACTTCTATGAATTGTGTCTCGCCACCCCAATCCTCAGGGATAACTTCCATGGCGGCTAATTCGTTCTTAACGCGATCTACATCGACGCCTTCTTTGTCCATCTTGTTGACTGCTACTACTAGCGCCACGCCGGAAGCCTTCGCGTGCTGCACAGCCTCCTCAGTTTGTGGCTTAACACCATCGTCACCGGCGACCACTAGGACAACTACGTCCGTTGCTTTCGCTCCACGAGAGCGCATCGCGGTAAATGCCGCGTGACCCGGTGTATCGAGGAAACTAATCATGCCGTGATCTGTATTCACGTGGTAAGCACCAATGTGCTGCGTGATGCCACCGGCTTCATGTGAAGCGACTGTAGACTTGCGTATATAGTCCAAGAGTGAAGTCTTACCGTGATCAACGTGACCCATTACTGTAACTACCGGCGCACGAGTAATCTCTACTTTGCCCGTATCCGCAGTAATCGATTCTGCCAACTGCTCTTCGATCGCATCTTCCGATACGAACTTCGGCGCATGGCCGACTTCTTCAATCAGCAATGATGCTGTATCTCGATCTAGAACCTGATTGATCGTTGCCATGACACCCATGTTGAATAAGGATTTAACTAGCCCTGCCGTCTTAACCGACATCTGCTGCGCTAGGTCCTGCAATGTATTGGTTTCGCCAATCTTGATTTCGCGCTTGATGAAATCTGTTGGCTTCTCGAAGGCATGCTGAGTAGCGGATAGACGTGCCTTACCTTTCCTGCCGCCCCCTCTTCGACCACGGCCCATGTCATTTACATCACCACCTTCTAAAACGAAGTCGTCATTGACATGGATATTCTTGGCTTGTCGCTTGGCTGCCTTACCTTTATTCTTTAGATGATCTTTTTTCTTCTCGCCGGGTTCATCAGAGTCTTTCTTGCCCTGCCCCTTACGCTTCGCGCCTGGCTTGTCGTCTCTAGCTGTCGCTGCCTCTTCGGCAGGCACAGCTGGTACGGCCTTGTCTTTGGCAGGAGTCTCATCACTGGCCTTTTCTGGCGCTTCTGTTGTTGCGGCCTCTGCAGATTCGGCACTAGCAGCATCCGTCGCTTCAACATTACCTTCTACTGCGGCTTTCTCTGCGCTCTCTTGTGCTGCTACTACTGCTTCATCTTCTAATTCTTCTGGCGCATCTTCGGCGACAGCACTGCGCTTAACATAGGTGCGCTTCTTGCGAACCTCTACGTTAACAGTCTTGCCTCGGCCGTGTGTGGACGCCGCTTTGAGTGTGCCAACCGTCTTCCGCTTGAGTGTGATTTTCTTAGGCGCAGAGACGCTGGCCTCAGAATCTCCGTGGCTACGGCGCAGAAACTGCAATAAAGTGTTTTTGTCGTCGTTCGAAATCGAATCGTCAGCTTTAGTATGCGACAGGCCCGCCTCTTTTATCTGAGACAGCAGCTTATCTACAGAGACTCCGACAACTTCGGCGAGTTCACTTATTTTTGCATCTGCCATTCAACTACTCCCATTCAACAACAATAGTATCGCTGTTACTCAAACCATGGCGCGCGCGCGGTCATAATTAGTTTGCCTGCACGCTCTTCATCCATGCCTTCGATGTCTATCAATTCATCGATAGACTGCTCTGCCAATTCTTCCATATTGAGAATTCCTTTCTTAGCGAGTTCCAATGCCAGCTTTCCATCCATGCCTTCCATGTTCAGAAGATCGTCTGCGATATTCGCAGAAGATAGATCTTCCTCAGAGGCGATAGCTAAAGTAAGTAATGCATCTTTAGCTCGATTCCTCAATTCATTCGCGATCTCTTCATCGAATCCATCGATAGCCAGTATCTCATCGAGAGGCACGTAGGCAATTTCTTCGAGTGAAGTAAAACCTTCCTGCACTAGAACCTCTGCCGACTCCTCGTCAACATCGAGCTTCTCAACGAACATGTCGATGAAACTGCTAGCTTCCTGCAGCTGCTTTTCAGCTGCCTCTTCTTCGCTCATCACGTTAATAGTCCAACCAGTTAGTTCACTGGAGAGGCGTACGTTCTGACCGTTTCTGCCGATTGCTTGGGCAAGATTATCTTCTTCAACAGCAATATCCATCGTGTTGCTGTCTTCATCAACAATGATCGAAGCAACTTCTGCAGGAGACATTGAATTGATGACCAACTGCGCTGGATTATCATCCCAAAGGATGATGTCGATGCGCTCATTCGCTAATTCATTCGAGACCACTTGCACGCGTGAACCACGCATACCAACACAAGCGCCCACGGGGTCGATTCGACCGTCATTGGTGCTCACTACGATCTTGGCTCTCGAACCAGGATCTCTCGCTGCTGCCTTGATTACGATAATCTCTTCAGAGATCTCCGGCACTTCGATCTTAAACAGCTCGATCAACATGTCGGGAGAGGTGCGGCTTAGGAATAGCTGCGGGCCGCGTTGTTCGGAACGAACATCGATCAAGAGGGCGCGCATTCGATCTCCCATACGGAAGGTCTCTCTCGGAATCATTTGATCGCGAGTAAGCAGCGCCTCGGCATTGCTGCCCAGGTCGATAATGATATTGTCACGAGTTACTTTCTTTACTGTTCCAGCAACAAGCTCGCCAATGCGATCTTTGTAATCGCCAATTATAATTTCTCTCTCGGCTTCGCGTACTTTTTGCACGATTACCTGCTTAGCAGTTTGTGCAGCGATCCGACCAAATTCTACATTGTCGATTTTTTCTTCGTGTGTATCTCCGACAACGAGACCTTTCGTCTTCTCTTGCGCTTGCTCGACAGTAAACTGAGAACCTTCTTCCAGATATTCTTCGTCCTCAACTACCGTCCAAACTCGGAAGGATTCGTAGTCGCCAGTCTCTCGATCTACTGCAACTCGGCAGTCAATCTCGTCATGATCATTAAGCTTCTTCGTAGCCGCCGCTAACGCCGACTCAATCGCTTCAAAAATCACTTCACGCGAAACACCCTTCTCATTCGAGACGGCATCCGCAACCATTAAAATCTCTTTACTCATCATAATAATGTCACCTTACTCAAAGCTTAGATCCGGATATTAGTCCAGAGCATGGAGTAAAAATAATCTAGAAAACGATACTGGCTTTTTCAATATCAGAGAATTCTAAGTCGTGCTCAGAACCATCAACCAACAAGCCAACAATGTCTCCTGAAACTTTTATTATTTGTCCTTTAAATTTACGCCTGCCATCTATTGGTCGTCGTAACTTTAAATCCACTTCGCTGCCAACATATTTCGAATAATGTTCAATTGAGAACAGTGGTCTATCCATACCTGGAGACGACACCTCTAAGGTATATTCCCCGGCAATCGGATCTTCGACATCCAATAGCGCACTTACCTGTCGACTGACTTTTTCGCAATCCTCGATCGTGACACCTTCTTCACGTTCGATATAAATCCTCAGCAGGGAATACTTACCCTGCTGAAGCAGTTCGACTCCCCATAGATCCAAACCTAACGCTTGAATCGTGGTGTCGATCAATTCTGTTATTAGAGTTACGCTACTGCTCACAATACTTTTTACTCAGCATCTGGAACGTATCCCCTAGATACAAAAAATGGGCCAAAGGCCCACTCTAAGATCTTCTTCGCCGACTCAATCTGAGCAAGCGAGAAGCTTGGTGTTTGGTAGTCCGATCAGGACCGCCATACTGCACATTGGTAGCGGGGGATCCGATCTCCATAAAAGATCAAAACATCACTCATTCACTTACTTCGAATGAGTCTCGTGGTTCGATTTGAACCTACGACCTTCCGGTCGTCGAGAGCTACTCATTACAAATATTGGTAGCGGGGGCAGGATTTGAACCTACGACCTTCGGGTTATGAGCCCGACGAGCTGCCAGACTGCTCCACCCCGCAACAAATCTCCTACTCTGGTATCAGAAGAAACGATAAATCGTTCTTCCAACAAACCCTTGTTTTTATTAGAAATAATTCTATGACAACAAAGCCACAGGCCTCTTTCACAAGGGGAGCGAATTATAAGGACTAGTTGGGGCTAAGGTCAAGGCTTTACGCGGCTTTCGCGGGAATTGGGCAATTCCCGCGAATAAGAGTCAAAATCGGCTTGAGGGACCGATTTTGAAGGATTGGTGCCGAAGGCCGGGATGAATCTATTCATGTAAACTGTTGATTAACATATAGTTAATAGCTATAATTCCTGCATGGTTACAGGAATGGTTACAGGAATGACTTATGCAAGGTAAATACCCACGCTATTGCAGGGAACTTAAAGGCAGCTTGTACTATCAACGAGACTACCCAACCAGCATGCGAATGTATGGGAAAAAGACGTTTAGCAAGCCTCTTGAACTCAAAGCAAATAGTCACACAGACTCCTCACTCCAGAAAGCTATAGCATCAGCAACCGAAGCGTTCGAACTTAAGATCAAGATGATGGAGAACTCCAGCGTAGAGGACTACAGCGAAGCGGAACTGGATAAGGCAGCCGCCGAGCATATCCGTAAGCTAGGTTTCAAGGCTGGTCAGTTTGCAGAGGACGAAGAGTTCTTTCACTCTGCCGACGAAGCAGTAGAAGGATACGATGACGCCATAGATGCAGGTCACACTAGAGAACTGACAGTAGAAGAAGAGGTCAAGGTAAGAGCTTTCCGAGCACTAGATGAAGCCGCCTCAAGAAAGCCTAAGATGCTGTCCCAAGTCTGGCCTGCGTATGTAACCAAGAGAGGAATAGACATAACCACACGTGAAGGTAAGAAGAAGCAACGTGGTTGGGAGAGGCTGTTTGCCTGTATAGGTGAGCAGACACTCGACAGTCCACGCACGCTAGATGCTATCCACGAAGGTTTTGATAAGTATTGGGCAGAACGCGCAGATGCCGGAGTCAAAGAGCAAAGCATTAGGCGAGAGTACGCCGAGACTGTAGCCGCTCTCAACCTAGCCAACAAAACCCACAGACTAAACTGGAAGCTAGTCCCAACCCAACTAGACGCCACAGTCAAAGAAACACAGAAGATTGTACTTAGCAAAAACGAACTCATCACGCTAGTTAAGGACTGCTTAACCGACACAGACAATCCTGATATTAGCGCTTGCATACTATTCATGACTCAGTCCGGAGCTATGTGCAGCGAGATTGGCAGACTCAAGACAGACGAGGCACTAGCTGACCTGAACGCGGACATCCCACAGATCAGTATTGGGAAGGACATAGAAACAAGAGTTAAGAACGAAAAGAGACGCAGAGTTGTACCAATAGTGCTAGGAGTTGATTACTTGCGACAGCATATCAGCGATGCTATTGAGCTGTGTAATAGAACCACTGAGTCCAATGTATCCAAGCGCATTGGTGACAGGATGAAGAAGGTCACTGGCAACAATGCCGTAAGCGCCCACTGTCTACGACACACACTCAAAGCACTGTCCGACATAGCAGACGCTAACATAGCTCACATGGCAGCTATCTGTGGCTGGGCTGGTGGTGAGAAAGTGATAAGCAGACACATGCAACAGTATGGAGCAGAAGGTCTAAGCCGAGCAGACGGCTTCATAGCCGTAACCACTACTAGCAAGAAGGTACTAAGTGATGTGATTGCGGCTGTGGAGGCTGGTCAGGGCAATGTAGTTAGTATTAGAGCCAAGAAGTGAAGCCTTAGAATTTAGTGCAGTTGTAAGCTTTGGCGGCTATGGAGTCCCTATACTCAGATGAAGAGCTTAGCACTCCTAACAGGGTAGACATTCCCATCTTGCCCGTGTCTGTATCTATTAATATATGCGTGCTAGAGAAGCTCTTAAGACAGCTAGTCACAAAGACAAATGAGCAATCAAGTGTAGTCTCATAATCCCCTTCTTTATAACGGGGGTTAATTGTCCGGAAACTATGTCTCTATTGTTTCTTGCATCTTCATTTCCTTGTGCTGCTGAAACTGTATACCAGACATAAGCTCTGATATTGTTTTGTGGCACACCTTCTCCGTTGACGTACATAACCCCTAGATTGATCTGAGCATTGATATGATCGTGTTCAGCAGCTAATCGAAACCACTTAACTGCTTCTGCATCATTCTCAGGAACACCTATTCCTTGGTCATACATAACCCCAAGCAAGGTCGTGTCAAGACATCTAGTGAAGCAAATATAGGCTGCATTACACCCCGCTTTCGACTGAATAAACTAAGCCCGTTTGCGCAATGCCAATCAAATCAATATTATTCTCGTTGATTTCACTATTTGAGGCTAGCCGAATAAGCTCAACTGGAGTCAAGCCATTATCTAGCAGTTCTATCACGGATGCTTTTTCTGACTCTGTAGGTTCTACGCCGACAAGGTTTTTCCATAACGTTGTAACCAGCGCGTCATTAGAGGTAAGCGAGAGTGCTGCTATAGCAGCCTCTGCGAGCTCGTCGGTGGACATCCCGTCATCCAATAATCCGATGACTATTCCAACATAAGCCGGATTATTTACCGCGTCGGCGCCCAGCAAGGTCCCCAACAAGAGTGCGGTCTGGCCGCCCACCTCGTCTTTACCGACGTCTAACGCTAACGAGCTGTCTTCGAACACAACCCTTTCCACATCAACAAGTGTATCGGAGCCAGAGTCGCCAGTGACTACCCAATTATTGCTGGCCGAGTCTCTAACTATCTGTGACTCTGCTGCTGACGTAGTAATAAGAACTGTGTCTTTACCCGCTCCGCCCTCGAGCACGTCGTCGCCACCGCTGCTGATAAGAATATCGCTGCCTAAACCACCAACGACTTTGTCGTTGCCGGTGCTGCCTATCAGTGCAAGTGGTGTAGTGTCGTCCTGAATAACATCTGCTGTGTCGCTACCGGAGAGCACTTTAATGTTACGGAACTGCCTATCTAAGCCGGCGCGAATGAGTGCTTGCTCAGCGTTTGTTTTTGATAATACAAACGCCTCGTAGTCAAAATCGATTAGGTCGGCTTTCCCCGTGTCTTCTAAAAGCTGGTCGTATTCCGTGGTGCCTTCCGTCGGAGCCACGGACGTGGTTTCAGAAGCAAGGAACACTTGAAACGCGGGATCGTCAGCGAACTTTGTAACAAGCTCAAGTATCTGTGCTGCAGATGCAGTGGCAAACAACGCGTCCATGTCGATAGCGGTCAATAGCCCTACAAGCGCATTGCCAGTCTCTGCTGCGAGATAAATATCAAGCGCTGTAGCATCGACTTCCTCTTTGACCGATAAATGTGCCGCGTAGTTAAAGCCGAGGAGGTCTGTTCTTCCCGTTTCGAGCAGCAACGCCTTGTACTCGGGCGACCCCACTGTAGGGATTCGAATTGTGTTTCCCGATGTTACTGCGGTCGGCGGATTAGTTGGTGCAGCGTTTGGCGCGAGATTACCATCTGAATCGTAGCCCATAACTTCCCCAAAGCGGTTAGTTATTTTGCCGTCTGCAGCTAGAGTTAGCGGACCTTGCCCGTTCGCTTCAGCGTATTCAATAGCTTCAGCTGCGGTCTCAAAGCGGCTTTCGTAGCTGACCTCTTCGACAGGTACAGGTTGTGATGCAGCAGCGTTTGGCGCGAGATTACCATCTGAATCGTAGCCCATAACTTCCCCAAAGCGGTTAGTTATTTTGCCGTCTGCAGCTAGAGTTAGCGGACCTTGCCCGTTCGCTTCAGCGTATTCAATAGCTT
>Ga0307995_1002676_pt1 | contig 10251 bp, 12 predicted proteins | sample EllFjometagen262_FD_203132 | JGI IMG/M metagenome (GOLD analysis project Ga0307995, IMG submission 203132) | Marine microbial communities from Ellis Fjord, Antarctic Ocean - #262 | ecosystem: Environmental > Aquatic > Marine > Unclassified | place: Southern Ocean | collected 2014-11-02
TCCATGAAAATATCCGTGAGGCTTTTGAGGCCAAGCTGATTGCCCGGGTCAACAATATCAAGGTGGGCCATCCCTTGGATCCCGCCACCGAGATCGGCCCGCTGATCGGCGCTGAGCACTATGCCAAAGTCACCTCTTATTTCGACATCGCCAAAGCAGACGGTGCCACCATAGCCGCCGGAGGGGAGACATTGGGAGATAGCGGCTATTTTGTCCGCCCAACCCTTTTCACCCAAGCCAACAACACCATGCGCATCGCCCGCGAAGAAATCTTCGGGCCGGTCCTCACTTCAATCCCGTTTTCCACCGAAGAAGAGGCCCTGCAAATTGCCAATGACTCGCCCTATGGGCTGACGGGATACGTGTGGACCAATGATCTGACCCGCGCCCTCCGGTTTACAGAAAAACTGGAAGCAGGCATGATTTGGGTGAACAGCGAGAATGTCCGTCACCTGCCCACGCCCTTCGGTGGCGTGAAATCAAGCGGGATCGGACGCGATGGCGGCGATTGGAGCTTTGAGTTTTACATGGAACAAAAGCACATAGGATTTGCCACAGGATCCCATAAAATTTCGCGCCTCGGCGTTTGATAACAATCACCAAAGGAGCCTAAAATGCCAGTTCCCGCCTCGAACCTTTACCCAAGCTTCAACACTGTCCGCCTCAGCCACGCCTGTTTGAATGTCGCTGACCTAGTCGTATCCAAGACGTTTTACACTAAAATTCTTGGCATGCAGGTTTCTGATGAAACTGACAGCCATATCTATCTGCGTGCCATGGAAGAACGGGGCCATCACAGCGTGATTTTACAGCGGTCCGATCATCCGGGAACGGTAGAGGTCATGGGATTCAAAACCTATGATGAACAGGATTTGGACAATGCGGAGACGCATTTTAGCGCCCAAGGCTGCCCTACAGAATGGGTGGATCGTCCCTACCAAGGCCGCACCCTGCTCACCTGTGATAACATTGGCATCCCGCTGGAATTCTACCATAAAATGGACCGCTTGCCCTCCTTGCATCAGCAATATGCCCTATATCGAGGTGTCAAACCGCTGCGAATTGACCACTTCAATTGCTTTTCGCCAGATGTGGATGCCTCAGTGGCATTTTATAACGATATCGGATTTCGCGTCACAGAATATACCGAAGATGAGGAGAGCGGCAGGCTTTGGGCAGCATGGATGCACCGCAAGGGCGGCGTACATGATATGGCCTTCACTAATGGCACCGGCCCGCGCATGCATCATATCGCATTTTGGGTGCCCACCCCGCTCAATATCATCGATCTTTTGGATTTGATGGCGACAACCGGCTATGTCAGAAATATTGAACGCGGGCCTGGACGCCATGGCATATCAAACGCATTTTTTCTCTATATTTTAGACCCTGACGGTCACCGCATTGAGATTTACTGCTCAGATTATCAAACGGTGGATCCAGATCACGAACCGATCAAATGGGATCTCACCGACCCGCAACGCCAAACCCTTTGGGGCGCCGCAGCCCCCAAAGGCTGGTTTGAGCATGGCACAAATTTTGTAGGCCAAACCCCACGTGAGAGCGATTTAAAAGCGACGCCTATCATCGCCTCCTAAATAGAATCGCGACGCCTTCTAGTGATGCGCAAACAATAGGCCCGCCCCAGCCTGTTGATCCGCCACCCCAGCCAAGCGCAACAGATGCCATGCCAATGCGTGATTGCTGGCGGTCACAGGCTTGCCCAATTTCTCTTCAGCCAGCGCGATGACTCGCGCTGAGCGCAGGCTGGTACAGGAGATAAATACGCTGTCACAACGTGGATCTTGGCCGACCACAATGGCCGCGTCTAGAATGGAGGCCTCGTTGATTTTACCGACCTCTAAGTCATTATCCTCATAAAAGGACCCAACCACGGGCACATCAATCCCTGCCGCTGAAAAGTTCGCCTGCATCGCAAGGGTGACATCTGGGGTATAGGGCGTGACCAAACCCACTCGAGCAGTGCCCAGCGCCGCCAAAGCCGCCTTTGCCGCCGTCAATGGGTTGGTGCAGGGCACACCGGGGTGAATGCGAGCCAAAATTTCCGCAACCCGCGTCTCGCCAATGATTGTAGCCCCGCTTGTGCAAGCATACCCGATGGCCGCGAGACCCAAAGACGGCGCGATCAACTCAGCAGCGCGTGGCAGCTCCTCGGCCATTCGCGCCAAAGATCTAGGCGAGACTACCGCATCATTTGCCAGCCGTGCATGGTACAGGGCCACGCCCTCAATCGCCATTAGTGCAGCGAGCTCAGCCTCCAAAGTTTGATCAGTCTGCAAGACCAAAAGGCCAATACGCGCGCGGTAGCCAATTCCAGCGTCAGTCTCAAAGGCAAGTTTTTCAACAGTCTGTGAATTATCTAAACGCGGCGTCATAACTTATACTTAGCCCCTCATTCAGCCGCTGGTTCCAATTTTCTCTACCTGCGCAATCAGTTCACATGCGGCCGACAGACTTCTCGCAGTGGCGCTCAGCATATTTGGCAAGATCATCCATTCCAAGGCCCAAGCCGCACCTGAGCGTTCTTGCTCATGCACCAAGGCCTGATGCATTCCGCCCAATTGGGTTGCATTGTACCGAGCCAAAGTGACCAGTAGCTCCGCCAATATCGGGTTTTGTTTATGCGGCATCGCCGAGGAAGATCCACCACCAACCAGCGAAATCTCATCGATTCCCTGCTGCGCCATAAGTGAAATATCCATGCCCAATTTACCCATACTGCCAGACACCATGGACAACCACCCTGCCAATTCCCCCAAGCCATCTCGCATTGCATGCCAGCTTTTGGTGGGTGCTACCAAATCCAAATGGGCCGCCAGAGCATCTCCTGAGTTTATGCCAACTGGACCACCGCACTGCAAGCGCAGCAGCCGCGGCGACATCTCGTGCAGCCGTGTAAGATGATCAGCCAAGGGCAGGCTCCAGCTTGCAATGCGATCTGATGCTGAGATTTCTAACGCGGCTTGCATGCGTGTCCGGCCCATCAGCGGGACTGCGCCGTGGTCAGCATCCAGCTGCGCCAAGGCCGATTTCAGCTTGCCTAAGCGTTCTGCAAAAATCGGCAAAATGTGTACCAAGGACAGCACAAAGGCTGTATCAATAACGTCTTGGCTGGTCAGACCACAGTGAATATCCTTATGGAGGTCTCGGGCGATTTGCGTTTTCAAACACCGCACCAGTTCCGGCACAGGCAGGCCGTCAACAGCGCTGCCAGCCCATAAATCTTGGGGCACCACCACTGCTGCTTCCACAGCCAAGGCCGCCGCCTCATTGCCCAAGGCGCGACTATGAGCCGCTTCAATTCGAACCATATATACCAGTTGAACCTCTGCGGACAAATGGGCGGAGATCTCTGTGTCCCCGAACAAGCCACCTAGCCAAGGATGCTCAAAAACTGAGGTCATGCGGCGCGCAATCCAAGTATTTCACGCGCCTGAGCCGGGCTCGCCACAGGGCGTTCATATTTCTCACACAGAGCTGCAGCTCTGGCGATCAGGGCTGCATTTGACGGTGCCAAAGTCGTGCGGTCCAAGCGCACATTGTCTTCCAAACCTGCGCGGGTGTGACCGCCCGCGGCAATGGCCCATTCGTTTACAACAATCTGATTGGGTCCAATCCCCGCCGCACACCATTCAGCCTTCGGCGCCCGCGCCTGCATTTGAGCCACGTAAAAGTCAAATACCGCACGATCCGCAGGCATCGCATTTTTCACACCCATGACAAATTGCACATAAAGATGACCAAACAACAGACCCTCCTCATGCAGCCTAATGGCTTGTAATATATGAGACAAATCAAAGGCTTCAACCTCAGGAACCACTTCATAAGTTTGCATTTCACTTGCCAACCACGCCACCAAATTAGGTGGGTTTTCGTAAACCCGAGTTGGGAAGTTGTTGGATCCCACTGACAGAGACGCCATATCGGGCCGCAAAGACAACATCCCACCGCGTTCTTGGCCTGCGCCGGAGCGGCCACCAGTTGAAAATTGAATGATCACCCCAGGACAGTGGCGGTGCAATTCCTCTTGCAGGCGAACAAATTTTTCAGGGTCGCTGCTGGTTGTTTCATCCGCGTTACGCACATGAGCATGGATGATGGACGCACCTGCCTCAACAGCGGCATGGCTGCTTTCAACCTGCTCGGAAATGCTGATTGGGACTGCTGGGTTGGCGGCCTTCGTCGGCACCGAACCGGTGATTGCGCAGCATAAGATGCAAGGTTTGTTCTGGAAATCAGACATTCAAAAATACCGTTTCTTTGTCACCTTGAAGATGAATATCAAAATTACAAGTGTCGCCATCGCGGGTGGCAATCAAACTTGACCGGCGGGCAGGATCATCAATCGCTGCAAGGACCGGGTCTTGTTCATTGTCTGCGCAGTCGAAATAGATCCTTGTGTGCAGGCCAAGATTAACCCCACGAGCCACCACCCAAACATTGATATGAGGTGCTTCATCTCCCACCGCGGCGGGCAGGATGGTGTTCACAGAATAGCTTGCTGCCTGAGCGTCCACCGCTCTGCGGCCCCAGCCTTCGGATCCCCCTGGCATCGGTGACCGGCATGCCTTCGCCGTCGAAAATACGTCCAGAAACAGTCACCCAAGTGCCGGGTGTGTCGGGACTGAAAATGTCAGCGCCCAAATCATGGCCGCCATACATATTCTCTAGCCCTGCAAAACTCGGAGTGCATCCAATATGCACATAAGGGCCTGCGGTTTGGGACGCACTTTGAAATCGGGTCATCAATTGCCCTCCAACTTATTTTCAAACAAAGTCGAGACTTTGCCGCGAAGGATTACATCAAAGCGGAAAGCCCGAAAATTCATAGGCTCCGTATGGGCCATATCCAACCGCGCCGTCAGACTATCAATCGCCTGTGGGTCTGCAATGGTCTGCACAATGGGGCAAAGCGGGATATGCGGATCACCCTCGAAATACATTTGCGTGATCAAACGCTGCGCCCATCCCACGCCGAAGCAGCTAAAGTGAATATGTGCAGGCCGCCAATCATTACCGCCATTCGGCCAAGGATAGGGTCCCGGCCGAACTGTGCGAAATGAATAATAGCCATTGGCATCAGTAATCGTGCGCCCACAGCCGCCAAAGTTTGGATCCAGCGCTGACAAATAGCCATCTTTTTTGTGACGATACCGCCCCCCGGCATTCGCCTGCCAAAACTCAAGTAAAGCATTGGAAACTGGGCGCGCATTCCCATCTAGCAAATGGCCATGAACCATAATTTGCTCGCCAATCGCTGCCTGCCCGGGGGCTGCGTAATTGATGATCAGGTTATTGTCATTTGGCCCAATCAAATCGTGCCCGAAGGTAGGACCGGTCAGCTCCCCGGCCCCGGGTGCCAGGCTCAAGAGTTTGTGATTGGGCGAGCGCAGACGTGAGCTGCGATAATCGGGGGTTAAGGCCTGTGGCTGTAGGCTCATATCCTGCGGGTTATAGGGCGTATATTGTGTCACTTGGCGTCGTCCATCTCAGCAAAAGTTTGTTTGGCCACCTTAATCGCATGGTTGGCCGTTGGCACACCGGCGTAGATTGCGACGTGTAGAATGAGTTCTTGAATGTCTTCACGGCTAGCACCGGTGTTGGCGGTGGCGCGAATATGCATGGCCACCTCTTCCCAATGGCCCTGAGCGCAGAGCAAAGCCAAAGTCACAATAGAACGCTGTCGGTAATCCCATGCATCCCGCGACCAGACATGCCCCCAAGCGCTTTCGGTGATAAGATCTTGAAAGGGAGCGTCAAATTCTGTTTTGGCGTCTTCAGCGTGCGCAACATGGGCCTCACCCAAAACGCTGCGCCGTGTTACCATACCTTGCTCATGTCTCGGAGACGGTTTCATAAGGCACGTTCCTTTGATTGCAACACAGATCCGACCACAGTCCATTATGACTGAACCGTTTTGATTGCTGATAATGAAAACTTAACAGCGGCGGGTCAAGGCTTTGTGATCGCTATATCAGTCTCTCTGGAGATTTTGCCGTCAGAAGGGTTTACCTGCCGAGACTTATCCAAAGAGAGTGAAGCTTAAACGTCCTAAGGCTCACACCTTTTCAGCGATTGATGCCTATGACGAAAGCTTAAAGGAGGAGAGGTTTAAGCCGTCGGCGGCGGGTTATTTAAAACTTAATTGTAGAGCTAAATGCCACGGCTTAGCTTGGCCCAAAGCGCTATTTTTTGCGCAGGTAACTCACTGCACCAATAACCAAGGCCACGCCGATGATGGCTTGTGGAGTGACGGCAGAGATAAATAAGGAAATATTTGTCATTACGCTGATCACATAGTCGCCGGAAGCTTCCCCCAACAGCAGGTAAACCAAAATAAGAACCACAAGTACCAATCCCATAACTTCAGCGCCTCTGAGAAGCACAGATCTTAATTGAGCGAGATACTTATCTATCTTATTCATTCTTTACCGCCTAGGCTGTTGGGGGAACCATTAATTATATAGGTCTACTTTTGGAACAATGCCAAAACCACACCCAAAGCGATCAAGCCTGCAAGACCTGCACTGCCAAGTTGCTTAACGAGTGCTGTGATGTTGCCAACCACATCGCCCAAGAAGGCCATATTATCTGGGCCAACCAAAAGTGACGCGACGACGGCAAGAGCCAAAAGTGCGATTGCGACCTCGGTCAGGCTACCAACCATTTTTTTTGCATTTGCTAGCATAGTTTCTTTCCTCTGTTGCTGCTGTAGTTCATTTATTGACTTCAGTATGCGAATTTAACGTGCCAAATACCTCTTACGTCAAGCATTTAGTTACATTATTCCAATAACCACAATATCTAGTTCTATCTTCAAAATGATGTATATAACTGTATTCAGACAACTATTTCGTATACTACACGCTTTCGATTTGTGCCAAGTTTTTCTAATAAATGGTTAAATTTCACAAAAAACTGACGTAAAAGCAATCTTGTCCGAAAATAATGTATAAAAATACGATGCCAAATACAGCCTAAAATTTAAAACCAGGATGGGTTTAATCATGCGAAAACCAACATTAAAAACCGTTTACAAGACCTAATTTGATCAAAAATGCTCCGATTTCGCAAAAACCTCCACTATAAAAGCCCACATCGCCGCTTCAATTCACACTCAAGACAGCTATAATGACGGTAACATTCCGCCCGTAACTTAAGCTTGGATTAAGCATGCAAAACCCAAAACATGACGCCGCCATCGAGGCACTCCGAAACCTTTTGGGCGAGCGGCTATCCACAGGCAGCTCAATCCGTGAAATTCACGGGCGCGATGAAGCCTACACCCCCCCATCCTTGCCAGATGCCGTGGCGTTTCCGAACTCAACAGCCGAAGTTTCACAGATTGCGAAAGTCTGCGCCCAACACGGCTGTCCGATGGTCCCCTTCGGCATCGGCACCTCGTTAGAGGGTCATGTCGTGCCCATCCACGGCGGCGTCAGCATCGATACCAGTCGGATGAACCAAGTGCTGGAGATCCGCGATCAAGATCTCAATGCGGTTGTGCAACCTGGGGTCACCCGCAAGCAATTGAACACCGAACTGCGCGCCTCTGGTCTGATGTTCACAGTTGATCCTGGGGCAGATGCCACCATCGGTGGCATGGCGGCGACCCGAGCCTCCGGCACAAATGCGTTGCGCTACGGCACGATGCGCGAAAATGTCTTGGCGCTGGAGGTTGTATTGCCCGACGGTGAAATCATCCGGACCGGCAGCCAAGCCCGCAAATCCTCCGCAGGCTACGATCTTACCCATCTTTTTGTAGGTTCTGAGGGAACATTGGGGATCATCACACAGCTGACTGTGCGCTTATTTGGTCAGCCCGAGGTCATCCGCGCGGCCACCTGCGCTTTCGACACGGTAGATGACGCAGTCGAAACTGTCATTCTGGCAATCCAAACCGGCATACCGCTCGCCCGCGTAGAATTGCTCGACGAAATGCAGATGCGCGGCATGAACCTCTACAATACTCAGATGGATTTCTTGGAAAAGACACATCTATTCTTGGAATTTCACGGCACAGATGCAGACACCACCGAGCAAGTCGAGATGTTCAAGGCAATCTGTGATGATTACGGTGCGTCAGCTTTTCAATGGGCTGAAAAAGCGGAAGACCGAACAGCACTATGGCAGGCTCGGCATGACGCTTACTATGCGGCTAAAGCCTTGCGCCCTGGCTCTGAGGGCTTCATCACAGATTGCTGCGTGCCCATCTCGAAGCTCGCCGAATGCATCACGCGCACCAAGGTTGAAATTATACGCTCTGACCTCATCGCCCCGCTTTTAGGTCATGTCGGCGACGGTAATTTCCATCTGGTGATCCTGATTGAGCCCGGAAACATTGCTGAATTAGAGGCGGCAAACCAACTGTCAGAGGCGATCAACCTACTGGCGCTTGAATTGGGCGGCACAGTGACGGGCGAACATGGCGTGGGGCTGGGCAAAATAAAATATATGCAGGCCGAGCATGGCGGCGCCTACGGGTTGATGGGGCGGATCAAACATTCCATCGATCCACAAAACCTGATGAATCCCGGCAAGCTGGTGAATTTGACCTAACCGCGCACGCGCGCTGAATTTTTACTGGCAATGGCGGCGATAAAAACCGTTAGAAAAATCCGAAACACATGGTGTGCAGCTACCATAACGGGGCTGATCCCGAGCGACAAAGCGATCAATCCCATTTCCGACACCCCGCCGGGCGCCATAGATAAAAACAGGGCCAGAAAATCAAGTGGTGTGACGTTGACCAGTACCAAGGCAAAAATAGCGCTCAGGCATAGCATCACGCTGGTCGACACCAGAGACGTTTTGATAATTGTAAGATAATTGGACCCCACCGCGCCGGACAATTGCGCACCCAAAGCCACCCCAACAAACAACTACGCAACATAGAGCAACCAAAACGGCGCAATAGTAGAGACCAAACCTGTCCCATGCAATGTTGCACTGATTACCATCGGCCCAATCAGATGTGCAGCCAGCAAGTGCAGCATACGACCAGCAGTTATGCCGACTAATGCAATGGCGGGTATGAGTGCGAGATCTTGTCAGCCGGTCACACCTCGCTCAAAACCCTGTCCCGCAGCACTTTCAACCACATCTCCCGATACCAACCAGAACAGCACCGGCACGATGATGACCACGAATAATACCCGCAGGAAGTGGCTTAAAGTTAGGACAAAAACATCCCCACCGCCCTTGCGACCCAGCTCTACCGCCTCAATCAAACCGCCTGGCATGGCGGCATAAAGCGCGGTGACCCGCTCATATTTCCCTACGGTTCTAAATATAAAATACCCAAGGCATTGCGCCATCCCAACATAGGCCGCAACCGCCAGCAGAGATATTGAAACATTCGGAGCAGCTCTCACAAGTTCGGGAGAAACTGTGCTACCGATCAGGCTTCCAATCAGCGCCACGAAAAAGGTTCGTAGCGGTTTGGGATAGGGCAGCGCAATGGATCTGGAATTCGCCAAAAATGTGAGGCCAATCGTGCACAATAACCCGCCCATCAAAAACGGCAAAGGCAGGCCCAGCCAGAGGGCCAAAGCTCCGCCGCCCGCGCCGGCACAAAGCAAGACAAAAAGTTTGCTCAGGTCAATTGGGCGTTGCCAGTCAAAGATTGGTGAAGCTTGCTTCATTCCTATTCTGTAAGCCTTATTTCAGGCCCCTACAATATAGCGCAGGCATCTGAAAAACGTTACCACCGATCAGATAGTGCTCAGTGTCGAACCTGCATAGAGAAGCTTGCATCGCAGATGAACCTGCTTTCAAATACTATGAAAATTTAGCCCCCTCGCCATCCGGTTCGACAGGTCTTGCAAAAAGTGGAATAATTACATATTCATAAAATAGAATACTTTTGAGGTGTAAAAATGAAAAAAATAGCAATAGCGGCACTCGCGCTTTTCGTCGTGTTTAGCTTAGGTTTTGCTTCCTCACAGTTCATGTCCATGCAGCACTATGTCGGCCATATGCAGGATGGAGCTGCGACAGGCGCAATGCAGCATGATGAGGTCAATATGCCGATGCTGAACGGTGTGGACACGACCGAAAGTGAAATGTCAGAACTGAAGGCCTTGTTTCAAAACCATAAGGACATCACCCGCAGCGTTGAGCTGCTGCCCAATGGGATCAAAACTCTGACAGAAACAAAAGACGAGGAGCTAAGGGCCGCTTTGGTCGGCCATTCAGCAGGCATGATCACCCGCGTCGAACAGGGGAAAA
>Ga0307995_1002679_pt1 | contig 10240 bp, 3 predicted proteins | sample EllFjometagen262_FD_203132 | JGI IMG/M metagenome (GOLD analysis project Ga0307995, IMG submission 203132) | Marine microbial communities from Ellis Fjord, Antarctic Ocean - #262 | ecosystem: Environmental > Aquatic > Marine > Unclassified | place: Southern Ocean | collected 2014-11-02
ACTTACCTTCATCGTCCTGTTGTACGACTTCTGGAAGCACTTCTAATACTTCTTGAGCAATTACACCAATCTTAGTTGTTTTATCCTCTACATCGTTCCTAGTGTACGAGACACCTCTTAGTTTAGTTACTTTGTCTAAAGCATTCTCTATTGTTACTACATTATCTTTTACTCTAGCATCAGAGTATGCGATCACATCACCTGTTGCTCTAATAGTTCCAGATACATCTAAAGGATAAGCATTAGGTTGTGTAGTGCTAGCTTCCCCATACCCTACGCTTATAAATCTAGCTACATTCAACCTACCATCTGTAGTCAAAGACATTGCTCCTTGAGAATTAGTATGTACATCATCTCCCCACCAAAAACCTCTACTGCTATCGTTGTTCATTTGGAATGTCATAGCATAACTATTAAGACCTCCAAACGTATACCCAGAACCCATTCCAATACCATATGGAGCAGCGGTGTAAACAGATAGTTTAACTCTATTGTCCGAACTATAAGTCCCCAAACCTCCACTTGCTTGTAAGAATCCTCCATAAGAACCAGTGCCTGTGACAGCTGAATTTCCTCCATTTTTAATACCTCTAGAAGTCATTACTGTGTACGTGAGTCTATCTGCATCGGTTACTGCAAGCTCAGCATCATTAGAAGTTACAGCTGGTTTTGTGGTTGTTGCGGAAGCTAGCATTTGAGCGCTAGTTTGAAGAGGTACGTTTGCGTACACATAAGTTGTTCCACTTGTACTAGACATACCTTGTAGCTGAATCCACACCTCTGTACTGCCTCCATTGCTAGGGTTAACAGCTAATACTGATAATAATTTTGAACCATTATATCTTACACCTGGTAGTCTTTGTATATGCATATTAAAACCATAGCCAGCTGTGCTTATCAAATACTCATCATTCATGTTGGTATTGTCTCCAGTACTTCCGATAGACAACCTTATAGTAGTAGGCCCTCCACCCCCGGTAAGCAATTTAAACCATTGAGTTGCAGAATTGCTAGCTACAGTCCTACTAAAAGATTCGTAGCTATCAGGCCCTGAATACCTAGTGGTTGAATTTTGGTTAATACCATTTACTAATATACTTGTTCCATTTATACTTGTTCCATTTATACTTGTTCCATTTATACTACCAACTACATCTAATTTATAAGATGGCCCAGTTGTTCCAATACCTACATTACCATCTTTATCAATAGTCATTCTACGGTAAGGGCCAGTGCTATTACCTGTAGCAAAAGTAAGTTCACCTACATTCCAATTACTATCAGCTCCACTACCTTTTTTTACACCATATATAGCAGCGTAAGTATGATTCTGAGTAGATGAATCAGATTTAGCTGAAAAAGCTATTATAGGGGAAGGAGCATCGTCATCATTAGCATTATTTGCTAAATATAACCCAGCTGATGTAAATGACCCTACCGCTGTACTATTATGTGTTACACCTATGTTTGCTCTAGCATCAAAAGTATTAGTTGTTCCGTTTAAGTAAGGTAAAGGGCTTCCGTCTAAAACAAGATTGGTATGAAGTTTAAAAGATGGGATAGTATTTCCTATTCCAACTCTACTAGAGCTACCATCAACAGTAAGCACAGCGCCTCCTTTACCGTTATAAATAACTACATCCCTAAATTTTGTTTGAGCGCCTAAATACCCTATTCTATTTACCCTTATGGATCCATCATTCCCGTTATACTCATGATTAGAATAGAAATCCTGACCACTTAGTACTAGATTACCTGTATTTGTAGCAATAGTACTATTGACCTCTAATTTAAAAGCTGGGTCTTCAACTCCAATACCTACGTTCCCATTACCTAGCATAGTCATAGCTCTAGTGGTAGGTAAAACTCCAACCCCGTTTAAATCTGTAGGGTATGTCTGAGCAACATCGTAAACATCGAAAGCTAATAATCCTCCTATTAGCCTAATTCTATCAGGGGAAGCAGTACTCACATGACCATCGTTTCCTTTATATAAAATAAGCTCTGATCTCTCTGTTCCTCCATAAATCCTTTCTCCTATATAAGTTGTACCATAGTTAGTAGCATCTCCTGTTGTACCATGAAATGTTATATAGTTTTGATTACCCGCTACACCTAAACGTAGATTACCTGCAACATCTAGTTTTTCACCAGGGTTTGTTTCACCTATACCTACATCTCCTCCAGCCTCAATACGCATTCTCTCTGTATTCCCTGAAGTAGACCAGAATCTTAAAGCTCCAGATGTAACACCGTTATCGAAATCAATTCTACCATTTGTCTGGGCTAAAATTATATCATCTGTTACACGTATTTTTCCTGTAACATCTAGTTTTTGACCTGGATTATTATTACCAATCCCTACATTACCACTTCTTAATACTAAAGTTGAAGTGGCTGTTCCGCCCTTCATTGTTTGGAAAGTTAGGGAGCCGTCCTCTGAACCGTCTGTTACATCTTCTGCTTTTGATGTAAGAATAACATACCTAGTATCTTGACTAGCACTATTATATCCACTGAAATCTAAAATACATAACTCTTCTCCATCAACTGGAACAGCATTATGCTTAAATTGCATATAAGTTCTATCACTAGAAGCTCCATCAAAAACCATTTGTGAGTTACCGTCAACAACATCTAATCTACCTTCAGGGATAGCGGAGTCAGCTAACCCAATCCCTACATTAGCTACCGCTCCTATATTTATATTGTTTGCTGCTCCTGAAAACTCTACATTATCTGTTACTGTAAAATCAGAGATATTAGTAGGTACAGCAGTAGGAGTTATATAGAACGTATTCTTTGTAGTAGAAAGTGCGTTTGTTGTTAAGTTTCTGTTAGTTCTAAATAATCCTTCGCAAGACGTATAATATTTAGCTCTAACCATTATAGGCAGGTAATATATATCTCCTGAAACAAGAGTTAGTGTGCCAAGAAAAGCTTCAAATTTTTTTGTTGCATCCCCTCCTCCAGTTATATTAACTAAATCAATATCGTATTGGTTATTATAACCCCATCTAATAGCATATGATTTAGTACACCCTTCATCGTAAGATGACTCCATTAAATCTAGATTTATAACACCAGTGTTACTCCAATCATTATAATCCATAAAAGCTCTGGCCACTTCAAATTCTCTTGCTTGAGTTCCTGAAGCTCCTAAAGTAGGAGTCATAACCTGACTAAACCCGCTATTTACAAAAGGTGCATTTACAGTTAATGTACCAGTCATTGTCCCACCAGCAAGAGGTAGATAAGGCCCTCCGACAGGAGAGTGATTGTCTACGTAATTTTTATTTACTGCATCTGTTCCTGCGCTAACTGTATCTATTCCTTGTATTCTACCCGTTCCTCCGAGAGTTATATCCCCTCCAGAAACTGTTAAATCTCCTGATACCATTAGATTTGATAATCCATTTGCAACAGGTCTAAGAGTCATTGCATCGTAAACGGTGGATCCTGAAGGAGTAAATCTCCACCTCCAGTAGTCATTGTTATTATCGTCTGTAAGGTTGAAATCAAAAGTAGTTACAGTTCCTGTTATCGCTGTAGAGATAGAGGCAGCATCTGATGCGCCTGCTGCGAATGTTATTCGCTCTATATTCCCTAATTTAGGTGTATATATTATGTCAGTACCAATATAAAAAGCCGAGTCAGAATCTATACCTGTAGTCCCATTCCATATAGCTAATCTATTATTTACACCGCTCCCTGTTACAGTTCCTTGCGGTAATCCATCAACATAATTTTTTGTTGTTAAGGTAGTTGCTCCATCGGCTGCAACAGTAGAAGATGAAGTTGCTTTACCTGCTATAGTAATATTACCACCTGCTCCAATCCTAAACCATTCTACAGACGGTCCTGTTCCTCCTTGGCCTGTCGTATAGTGTCTAAAAACAAAAGGTTCATCATCATCATCTGTAGAGAAAAACTCTAACTCTCCTGCATTTGAAGTTCCATTAACCCTAATACCAAATGCATCATTAGCTACGGTAGTAGAATTAAACTGAATACCTTGCCCTGCTCCTGTTCCTGTGAATTTTAACAAACCTGGAGTAGTTATAGTTCCTGACATTGTTCCGCCCGATAAAGGCAAATAAGGCCCTCCTATAAGAGAAGAAACTGGAACCCAGTCTACACCGGTAGCAGTTGATGATAAAACTTGACCTACTGATCCAGTATGACCATTTGTATCTTCTAAAAAATTCGTTGTATATTTTTTACTCATCTTACCAGTTATTTTGTACTATATTAATCCAAGCGTATGTGGCTGCCCCTGTTTGCATACACATATCCACATAACTATTATCTCCTGAAACCCTATACCTTTGTGTTCCCACATTTGAAACAGAAGCTGTAGTAGAGTCGTTAGCCATCTTTATTCCCCCTGCTACATCAAGTTTAGATCCTGGGACAACAACACCAATACCGACATTACCATTGTGCCTCAAAGTCATTATATCAACCATATCAGTATTACCTGCATTATTAGCTAATTTAAATCTTAGATCAGCTACACCATGTGCGCTACCTTCTCCTGTTGTTGACGCTCCCGGTGTCACAAGATTTAACTTTAGATATTGTTTATCTAGACCTCCATAGTCATTACTTGCTCTATTGCTACGTCCTGAGAAAACAGTATAAGTACTCTGAGACACAATATTATTCGAGGAATTAACAACACCTGTTACATCTAATCTATCTAGAGGCTCTTCATTTCCTATACCGAGATTTCCGCTAACATCTAAACGCATTTTCTCATCATTAGCTGCGTAAAAAGCAACTTCACCTACGTTTGAGTTAAAACTTGCTATAGCTCCAATCTGAATAATATCAGTGGAAGCAGTAAGCCCTAATACATCATTCCAGCTATCACCAGGCCCGTCTAAAAACCTAATATGTCTATCTCTATACATAAAGATATCTTGACTCATTATGTGAACATTATTAGATTTTATATAGTTATTAGCGGTAAGATTAAGATAAGTTGATCCAGTTGTTACATTAAAATTACCATCTGTACCCGTATATATATATCCGTAATTAGAAGATGCTGCTCCGTTGTTGTATCCCCAGATTTTTAGTTTTGGGTTTTGCCCTAATACAGCCGCGCTTAGAATATCTATATCAGTACCATTATCAGAAATAATACTATCAGTTAATGTCTCTGAGTTAGCGCCTGAAGCACCAGCCCATTTAGTCATTTTATCACCTGTCCCTGCACCTGATATAACAGAAGTATTATCTATCTTCTGCCATAAATCTGTCCCTGCACCTGGAGTGATATCTGAGAATATTGCCCAGTCACCTACATTCCAAGCATCAGGTTCTACACTCGCTCCATTTGGAGTTGCATAACCTGCGGTGTCTACTATATAATAATTACCTAATATTTTTAAAGCAGCTGCTGTTAAGTCGGGGAATCCTCCTACTGGGGAGAATGTAACTGTTATTCCTGTAGCTATTGTAACAGAAGTACCTACTGTTATATTTGTTTGACTTGTTACAGCTGTAACTAAAGTAGTTAAACCTGTTATACCTGTAGCTGTAACTATATCACCAACCGCTATTGTATTTGTTGGTGCTGCTGTTAATGTTATATTAGTCCCAGATATTGCTGCTGAGGTAACCCCTGTTGTTCCTGCCGCCCATGTTCCTTTATAAACTGGTACACCTGTAACTAATCCATCTACGTAACTTTTTGTTGTTAGTGTAGTTACTCCATCTGAAGCTATTGTTGCGGATGATGTTGCTTTAGCTGCTATAGCTACGTTGTTATTTGTTTGTGAAATACTAACAGCATATGCCGCGTCTGTTACGTTATAAAAACCTAAAGATCCGTTATTGTTTATAATAGACCAGTCGTCTTCTCCTACATCACTACTGTACATATTGAATCTAGGGTAAGATCCGTTTAAAGATAAATCTCCTCCATTAACAGATAAATCGCCCCCTATTGTTGCATTTCCTTGAAGTGTAGCATTTGATGCTACATATAAAGAATCATCTACTTTTACATCTCCACTACCTGATTTCAATACTAATTGTAGATTAACTGTCTCAATAACACCAGTAGTGTGTAATTTTAAAACATCTACATCATTTGTACCATGTATTGAAATATGATCACCTGCTTGATTATCATCTGAAGGAACTAAATGTAAAACACCCGTATTTGTTTCAACAGCACTGGTTTCATGCATGATATAACCAGGATCATTAGATGATACTCCTGCATCAAAATACATATAAGATTTACTAGTATTTCCTGTAAAAGTGTCACCTATAGGAGCTGTATTTGTTTCTGTATATAATCTTATCTTATTTGTTGTTGTATTACTTACAGATAATTGATTGCTAAAAGATTTTTCTCCTGCTATTGATTGAGCGCCTGTTGTTCTAACAACTGTGGTATCTAATTGTATAGTTCCAGAAGTTGTTATCGGGCCTCCTGTAATACCGTTTGTTGTTTCTATAGATGTGACTGTTCCAGCTCCAGGTATACTACCTCCTAAAACTTTAACTACATTTCCAGTAGCATCTGTACCTAAGACATATGTTGGAGTTCCTATTAATTGCGTTCCAGAGTAAGAATCAAAAGTTATATTACCACTATTGCCAATACCTATTTTTCTTGTTGAAGCTGTCGTTCCAGCACCGCCAGTATAAAAATACATATCCCCATTTCTATCTTGGATTATAGCGCTATGCTGATAATTACTATTTGCATTATTTCTGGTTTGAAAAGAAATCCCTGCATCTGTTTGAGATGCCCCTGTTCCACTAATAAGTAATAAACCACCAGCCTTATGGTACAAATCATTACTTACCCACCCCTCACCTATTGACACAGCAACGTTATTTGATAATGGAACAGATCCTATCTGTAAAGCTGCATCTGGAGAAGGAGTTCCAATACCAACTTTACCTCCTGATAATATTGATATTCTTTCTATATTGTTTGTTCTGATATTAAAGTTATGATTAGTGAACATACCTAAACTACCACTATTACCATCAACCCCAATTCTTTCCTGGTATTCAACGATATTTCCATCATTACCGTAGTCAGCATATGTCCTATTTACAAAGAAACCTGTGTCATTTCTATGAGTGACAAATGTTCCAGCTGTACTATCTTTCTGTATATCAAGAATATTCTGTGAATCCGGTGTTTTACCAATACCAACATACCCCTCTCCTGTAATACGCATACTTTCTGAGAACGTATTAGTATAACCATTTCTATTATAAAATAATAGATTACCATTGTCATGACTATTTGAAGAGTTTTGTGTTTCAATACGAGTTAACTCCTCGTTAACTGTATTTGCTTTTATTTGAGCAACAATAACACCATTATTTCCTGAATCTGCGTTATTTGATAGTTCTATTATAGCTGGGGTTAACGCATCTTTATGTACATTGAATTGAGAAGAAGGAGCAGTAGTCCCTATGCCTACATCTCCTCCTGATTTTACGTATAAATCATACCCACTAGTGGCTGAACTATTTGTGTATCCACCAGAAATACCTACCCCGCTATAAGCGGTTATAGATAAATCCCCTACATTAACTCCGTCTTGTCTTGTTAAAGACCATGTTCTATTTGTACCATTACTACTTGTAAAAATACCCATACCAGACCCTTGACTCTCAAGTCTTATATTCCCAGTTACAGATAGTTTTTCCGGAGGAGCAGCACTTGATCCAATACCTACACTGCCATCTACTGTAAATCCTGTTAACCACGTAAAAGCCATATATATATTTTAATTTTATTATTTATTTTACAGACAGACTTTTATATTATGTAATTTTCTGAATTAAAACTCGAACTGCATTAGTAGCTAAGGCTGTTGTTGTTGTTAAAGTTAAAAGAACATCACTTGTTCTCTCTACGTCCATAAATACTGTGTCCCAAGGAGTAGTATTTCTAAAAGTTTGAACCATTAAATCCCTTGTTCCTGTAGGTAAACTAAGGGCTGAAACATCTATCGCATAAGACGTTGCCGTTCCATCTCCAATAAGAACCGCAGCTCCATTGTCTGCAACACATGTTTGAACTGCCGTACAGAAATCTGAAACCTGACTCGCAGTAATATTTATTGTTGTATTTGAAGCCGCTGTGATAATACCCTGATCATCTGTCGTGATGATAGGAACTACACTTGCTGTACCGTAAGTACCTGCAACACTTCTATTTTTTAATGTAATCCAACCATTTGCAGTTGCTGCAAAATTTCCACTGTCAAAACCTGAAACACCTTTTTGAGTTGCTCCATCAGTAGCTCCTACTCCAGCAATATTCGCATCTGCTTGTACAACCGTATAAGCTGAAACCGCAGGACTTGATGCTGCTGCTATATCTGCATCTGCAAATATAAAATCTCCAGGCTCAAGGTCTGGAAAATATCCTCCATTATTACCAGCCACAGAAACTACAAAGTAATCCCCTTGAACAAGTGCTACGTTACTTGCCCCTGACAATGCAGGTACGTTAGTTGAAGCGTTGTATGCTCCTTGGAATACACCAACTCCAGCAATAAGTAGTTTTACTTGTCCTAAGTTAGGTGCGTTTGTATCAGCACCTGCTGTCGGCACTTGAACTTGACCTGCAAAAGTAGATAGCCCAGCTCCCGAAACAATTAGATTTGCATCTAAAGTTGTGATCCCTGTAACGTCTAATGTTCCTGCAATGTCTATATCATCTTGAAGCTCTATAGTTATTACTTCAGCAGCTTCATTGATTTTAATCCCAGCAGCTGTACCTATCAAGGTAACTGTATTTGTACTTGATGGATCACTTCCGGTTAATACAATACCTGCCTGATTAGTTCCATCAGTAGCTGTTAATGTATATGTTGTATTATCATTAATAGCATTATAAGTAACCAGTTGAGTTGCCGAGTTAAAAGTAACACTTGCTCCTCCACTTGCTCCAAAACGAACACCATTTACATCTTCAGCAGTGAATTGTAATGTTCCTGCACTATTCCTAACAGGTAGAGAGGTATCATTGTCGTTTGGTAGTGTAACTGTTTTTACATTTGCAGCCGTAACGTGACCTGTTGCATTTGTTGTAACACTATCTATAACTGTAAATGTTGATCCATGAGCTGGACTTGCAGCTGAGGCTGTATCTGTTCGACTCGTAGCGTCATGGTCAATTGTTAGCGTGTCTGTTGCAGAGACTGTAGTGGTAATATAAGTATTACCAGTAATAAGAACAGTATTGTCATTATTAATTGTCTGTGCAGTTCCACTATCACCATTTAAAATCCACGAGTCAGTACTTGTTCCAACGGTTATCCATGTGTTTCCTCCCGTATGGTATTTTAATACATCAAGATCTGTTCTGTAAATTAATTGACCTTCGCCTGACAATCCAGTTTCATCAGAGGTTCTGTTGTAGACCTTAAAATCTAATAACTGATTATTATTAAGATCGATGTTTACTAAATAAGCTATTGCCATAATTTTTATTTTTAATTAAATGTTGCTGTTCCTGTGACTAAACTTGTGAAAGTTAATGTACACTGGTCTACAGTATTATATTGTACGTCTCCGTATACTTGGTTTCCTGTTGATCCCTCGATTACTGATACTGAAGGATACTTGTCTAGATTATGATTTATAACATAAACTAAAGAATTTCCAGGTAAAGTAACTAATTTGTTTAAATCACCTTGTCTAGCTGAATCGTACTGTAACAAAGATATGAAATATTCCTTGTCTGCTTTTAAGCTTCCTCCTCCAGCTTTAAATGTAAGACCAACCACATACTCTAGACCACTGCCCTTTAGTACCGCAGTGTCCCAAGTATATATTGCCCAATTATCAATATCATCTGTTTGTGTTAACAATACATCTGACCCAATGAAAGCGTCAGTAATAAAATCACCAACTCCAAGAGTAGTACTCCTAGTTTGATAAAGACCTACGTTAAATGTGGTAATGGTATTCAGTAAAATATCCGCAGCGCCACCACCATTAAAAGCGATAGTTCCTGTTTGATAATCACTAAATTGATTGTATCTATATCGGACATTTTGTTCTTGTCCTCCGAAGCTATTTATAAAATCCGCAACCGCCTGAGCCGTAAAGTTCTTCGTTTGCATGCTGTTCTGAGAGTCAGAACCAATCCATTTATCCGCAGCTACAACATTTTCGTCATTTTTGTATGTACTAATTCTTGCCATTTAATTACTGAATTTTACATTACAAAGGTAATGATTTT
>Ga0307995_1002680_pt1 | contig 10238 bp, 7 predicted proteins | sample EllFjometagen262_FD_203132 | JGI IMG/M metagenome (GOLD analysis project Ga0307995, IMG submission 203132) | Marine microbial communities from Ellis Fjord, Antarctic Ocean - #262 | ecosystem: Environmental > Aquatic > Marine > Unclassified | place: Southern Ocean | collected 2014-11-02
TATCGAATTGTTAAAAATCAAGAAGATGCTTTAGATGCAGTTCAAGAAGGATTCATTAATGCATTTGAAAAGCTAGATCAATTTAATGAAACAGGCAGTTTTGAAGGTTGGTTGCGAAAGATAGTCGTTCGAAAAAGCATCGCTTACTATCAACAAAATATACGATTTGTACGAGATGAGCAACTTGAAAACAAAACAGAGTTAAGTGTTGATGAAGAAGATAATAATAAATTTCCTTATGAATTAGAGAAGGGGAAACTTGAGGAAGCACTAAACAAAATAAATGAACGCTATCAAATCATTTTAAAATTATATTATTTAGAAGGTTATGACCATCAGGAGATTAGTGAAATCATGAATTGGAGTTATGCCAATTGTCGAACCACACTTTCTCGTGCTCGTGAACAACTTAAAAAAGAATTAGTGTGAAAAAAGAATCTATTAAAAAGGCATTTGAAAATTGGGCTTCTGAGCAAGAGCACCCATCACTTCCTAAGGGTCACGAACAACGTTTTGAAAAACGTTTAAAACGTCAAAAGTCATCCTACTCGCGACGTTTAGTTTGGCAGTGGGCAGCTGTTGCTTTTTTCTGCTTTGGATTGAGTCAAACCTATCGTTTTATATCGGTAGAACCCTCAGAAGAAGTGCTAAAATTTAAACAAGCTGAAACGCACTTTACAACACTTATCAATCAACAACTGGAGCATCTCGCAACATATAATCATCCCAAAGCACCACAGTTTTTAGAAGGCTCCCAAAAGCAAATAAAAAGAATTCAAAACAATTATAAAATACTTTATCAAAAATGGGAATATGAACCCAATCAGCCGCAGCTTATTCAAGCCTTAATTACTAATTTAAAAACACAGATCAATCTTTTAGAAGACTTACAAAATCAATTAATTAATATAAATGAAAATGAAATACTTTAAACACAGCCTTATTTTTCTATTGCTTTTAGGTTCTGGAACTAAAATTCAAGCACAAGAGCTTACAAAAAAAATCCATAAAGAAATAGAAGTAAGCAAAGATGCACTTATTGAAATCGATAATTCCTATGGTGATTTAAACATTACCAGTTGGGATCAGAACAAAGTGGTAATCGATGTTTTGATAACTGTTAAAGGGAAAAACTCAGAAAAAAATCAGAAAAAGTTAAACAATATTGATGTGTCTTTTTTATTAAGTCCAGAAAAAGTAATGGCCGAAACAAAAATTGACAATGGCTGGCGTTTTGGACCGTTTTATATAAATATTCATGACATTGAAAAATACAGAATTGATTACAACATCAAACTCCCGAAAACGAGTGATGTAGACCTTACAAATGATTATGGAACCATTCGACTAAACAGTTTGGAGGGAAGGGCAAATATAAATTGTGATTATGGAGAGTTAATCATTGGAGAGCTATTTGCTGATAATAATATTTTAGACTTTGACTATACCTCAAATTCTTCCATAGAATATATTAATGGGGGAACTATAAAGGCTGATTTCTCTGATTTTGAAATCGAAAAAGCAGGAAATATAGATTTGTATGCAGATTACACTGAAGCCTATTTTAATTCCATAGAAAAACTAATATTCAAAAATGATTATGGAAAACTCACTACAAATAATGTTGGGACTTTAATAGGCATCGGAGACCATTTAACGCTAAAATGCGGGGTTTTGAACAAACGATTAAAATTATCAGAAGGTGTAAGATATGGGTCAATTAATATCGAACAAATACAACCCTCTGTTGAAAGCGTAATAATTGATGCAGAATACAACAGCATAAAGCTAGGAATTGACAAAAACTGGTCATTTAACTATGAATTTAATATGGAATATGGAGATTTAAGCTCTTCCTTGGCTTTAGATCACTCAATAAGCGATGAAACCAATAACGAAAATTATTACAAAGGTACCTTCAACCCTAGCAATACCCTTTCTACTTTATGCATCAAATCTGAATATGGAAATGTAAAACTTAATCCTGCTATTCAATAGACAATGAAAACGATACTCTTAGAACAAAAAATAATGAAACTTCAGCCAACACCGTGTATAATTAATTGTTAGTTTTGGCTCACTTTCAAAAATCCTTATGTATTTATGGAGTTTGATTTGGTGAGGACCAGTTCTCATAAAATATATATTTATGTTTATTAAATTTATATAAAAAGATAAACGAAAACAAAAAGTTCTTGTTATCCGGAAACAGAGACCTATAAACAGAAGGTTTGTTCTCTATATAACCAATTACTTACAAGCTAAAAAATCGAATGTTAAGAATCCTTTCCAAGGAATATCCAGCACCAAGACCAGTTTTAAAAAGTTTGATTATCGCAGTATTATCCGGACTTTTTATAGCGCTGTTTTTATTATACTTTCAGCCTTTTAACCTCCATTTAAACACTGATGGAAATAAGGTGTTTCACATGTCATTTTTCGGGTGTATTACCACATTTATTTTATTGATTTTTTTATTTGTTTTCCCACTGTTGCTTCCGAATCTATTTTCTGATAAGAATTGGAAATTAGGATATCAAATGATATTAAATATGTTAATTATAATTGCAATTGCAGTCTTTAATAGTATTTATTCGAATTATATGAATTCAATCCCTTTTGGTTGGGATAGCTATTGGTTAATACTAAGTAGAACATTTGTTCTAGGTATTTTACCAATAGCATTTATTACATTTGTTGATTATTACCAAAAAGTTAAATATAGCCTTGATTTAGCGACTAATATTCTAAAAAATAAAAAAGAGATTCTAAAGGATTCAAAAGAAATTACATATCAAATTTCAACAGATTTAAAAAATGAAACTTTCTCTTTTAGCGAGAATGATTTTAATTATGCAATTGCAGACACAAACTACACTGATATATATATTTTAGATGAAAATACATTGAAAAAAGTAACGTATCGAGTTACACTTTCATCATTTGAAACACAACTAAAAGAATCTTCTAGTTTAAAAAGATGCCATCGTTCCCATTTGGTTAATCTAAAGAAGGTGAAAGATATTTCCGGAAATGCACAAGGCTTAAAACTTGAGCTTATAAACCAATCAGAAATGGTTCCTGTATCTAGAAAATATATACCCATTGTCAAGCAATTTTTTCAAAAGAATTCGTAATTATTTCATACTTCTAATAATAGCTTAAACAATATTTAGCTTGACGTTTAAATCATTGTCTTGACATTCAAAACATTTTCCAATTTAGAATTGAAAACGCTATTACATTTGTGCTATAAAAAAAATTATAAATGAAAAACAGCATAGTATCTATTTTATTATTGTTTGTAATGACTCCAATAATAGCTCAGAATACAATAAGTGGAAAGGTAACAGATGACTTTAAGACTCCATTACCATCTGCCAATATAATTCTTCAACAAAAAGGAAATGACGGGTTTGTTCAAGGTGTAGTTTCTGATGACGATGGCGCATATATTTTTGAAGATATTGAAGATGGAACCTATTGGATTGAAGTTTCTGTTTTGGGGTTTAAGGTTAAAAAAACAGAAGAATTTGAACTACTAAAAAATAAAATCACTGATTTTTTTTTAGAAGAAGAAGTTCAAAGTCTAAATGAAGTAGTTGTAAAAAGCAAACGTCCAATTATTCGACAGACAGCGGAAAAGTTAGTTGTAGATTTGGAGAATTCTGAAATGATTAATACTAGTTTACAGGATGTCATGCGCAAGGTTCCTGGAGTTTTGGTTACGAATAATGGAATTTCTATTGCTGGAAACAGAGGGGTTAGAATCCTTATCAACGGGAGAACCACGGAATACATGGATGTTCAAGCCTTGCTTCGCGACTTTCCAGCAGATAATATTGCAAAAATAGAAGTGGTTGAACAACCAGGAGCTGAGTATGAGGCATCAGGTTCGGGAGCAATCATCAATATTATTTTAAAGAAAAACGTTCGCTTAGGTACACACGGAAACCTGAATACATGGGTTGGTGAAGACGAAGGGTTTGAATACGGAACAGGTGTTTCGATTGCGAGTTATAAAAACAAATTAAATTGGCAAGGGAGTATAAATCATTCGAGACCTACCTGGAGAGAAGACTTATTTTTGGTGCGAACTGTTGGAAATCAAACCTATAACCAAGCTACAATAGAACCCTATAATCCAAGTAATCTTAGTATTAGCGGGAATTTTGATTTCTACATCAATACTAAGAACATTTTTGGAGTAGGTGGTCGTTACAATACAAGAACTTCCAATAGAATTGCATCGAGTAAAACTGTTGTCTCCGACCCAACATCATCAAATGTTTTGTTGTCTGAAAACAACTTTGACATAGATCGATTTGATTTCAACTTCAACCCATACTATGAATACAAAAGCGACTCCGATAAACTATTGGTTGATTTTAATTATATAAACTTCAAAAACGACAACACAAACACGCTGTCCGATGTTCCTGGGAGTAACATTCCTTTTATAAATAGAAAATACAATCAGGAAGGGAAGTACACTATAAAAACTTACCGATTAGACTATACCAAAACCTTTTCGGATGAACTTTCGTTGAGTTTAGGGACGCGATACTCAGATGTAAGTACAGATAATGACCTACAGTCTTTTAGTGAAACCACAAGCAGTTTTTTTCAGTTTAATGAAAATGAAAGCAGCCAATTTTTAATTGATGAAACTGTTTTGGCATTGTATTCCAAGGCTAATGCTACGTTTGGCAAATGGTCTTTTTCAGGGGGCGTTCGTTATGAAGATAGTAATACGGATGGGAATTCCATTTTCATGAAAAATGGTACGCTAGTATCTAGTGTAAAAAAACGCCCCATTAAAAAAGTATTTCCGAGTGCATCGATTAGTAGAGAAATCTCCGAAGTCCTGGGTGCTAATGTATCGTATAGTTATAGAATCAGAAGGCCATCCTATGGGAGTTTGAATTCCTTTACAGAATTTTTAGACCCATATTCTGCAAGCCAGGGAAACCCAAACTTAACACCCTCTTACATTAACAAATACCAGTTTAATCTAACCTACGAAGGGCAGCCATTTTTTGCTATCGGTTATAGTGATACAGAGGATGCAATTTTTGAACTAATCCAACAAGATAACATTGACGATCCGGCTCAAATTCGAAAAATGGAGGTGAATATTGAAAATAATGCAAACTGGAACTTTAGATTATTTGGACCACTAAGTTTTATTAAAGGAGTCGACGGATTCACTGGATTTATTGTAATCAATACCGATTACGAATCTTCAACCTATTCAATAGACTTGAATAAGTGGAGTTTAATTTGGTTTACTCAAGCAAGCTATGAGTTGCCTTATGAGATTAATTTTGAGGTGAATGGGAACTATGGAACTGGTGCTTTAGAGCAAGGTGTTGAAGTAAGTTGGCTTGCTGATTTATCTTTTTCTTTTGGGAAAAAGTTTTTCGATGATCAGTTAAAAGTGAATTTAGGATTCAGTAAAATATTAAATAGAGGTTTTGTAGGTGTTATAGATTATGGTAATGTTAATGCTTCGGTGGAGAGTAATGGTTCTAGACAAAACGTTCAACTTAGACTAGCCTATAATTTTGGATCTAAATTTGGTAAAAGCAAAACAGATCGAAATTCTACTCAAGAAGAAGATCGGATACAAGACGAAAATTAATGGTAATTATAGTCTGCTTGGAAGTGTTAATAGCTTTGTCAACTCAGAAAAATATATCTGGAAATGCACAACGCTTAAAACTTGAGCTAATAAACCAATCAGAAATAATTCCTGTATCTAGAAATTATATACCCATTATCAAGCAATTTATTCTATAGAATTCGTAATTATTTCATGCTCCGATACATCTAATACTAGCATAGACAATATTTAGCTTGACGTTTAAATCATTACTTTGACATTCAGCACATTTTCCAATTTAGCATTGAAAACGCTGTTACATTTGATTAAAATGAAAATGAAATGATACAAATTCTATTACCAATACATATCCTAGCCGGAACTATTGCTCTGCTTTCTGCTATTATGGCAGTTTTATCTGAAAAAGGTAAAAAACTCCATTTACTTTCAGGTAGAACATACTTCTGGTGTATGGTTGCTATCTTCTTAACAGCTATTCCAATGTCGATTATCACCAGCAACATCTTTTTATTTTTAATAGCGTTCTTTTCTTTCTATTTGGCTTTTGCGGGGATCCGATTTGCTAGAAACAGAAAAGGTATAGCTACTACTATGGATTGGATTACTGTGGGATTAATGATTTTATCAGGAATGGGGATGTGGACACTGGCTGCAATTCTCTTTATGAATAACAACTCTATGTACATACCTCTTTTAGTTTTTGGGTTTTTTGCTATTGTTTTAGGTTACGGTGATTTTAAGAGTCATAAGAACAAAACAGCCATCGGAAAAGAAAGAATAGGAAAACACTTGCAAAATATGATAGGTGGAACCATTGCAGTGATCACCGCTGTTTTAGTTGTGAATGTTAAGATTGAGCCTGTTTGGATATGGTGGGTTCTTCCAACCGTATTGATAGTCCCCGTTATTATTTGGTATAGAATTAAAGTCATGAAATAAAGTTATAGACTGTTTAAAAAAAAACAGAAAGTTGTTGGAAACAAAGTGGAACTAAAAGTGCTCAATCAAAAATAATTCCTGTATCTCGAAATTATATACCCATTGTCAAGCAGTTTTTTCAAAAGAATTCGTAATTACTTCATGCTTCGATGTTTCTAATACTAGCTTAGACAATATTTAGCTTGACGTTTAAATCATTACTTTGACATTCATCACATTTTACAATTTAGTATTGAAAACGCTGTTACATTTATATAAAAACATACGGATGAAAAACACTTCAACACTCTCTTTCTTCTTGCTTTTATCGCTCGTATATTATAGCTTTTATAGTCTAATGCCGCGTTCAATCTCAGCTCTAGACACTCCAAAAACAGAATTCTCAACCGAAAGAGCATTAATTCCTTTAAAAGAAATTACCAAAGCTCCGCATTATGTTGGAACCGAAGAAAACAAACGTGTGCGCGAATTTTTGATTCAGTCTTTAAAAGATTTAGGGCTTAATCCAGAAACACAACAAGGCTATATATTGAATGAAAAATACGGGAGAATGAATCAGCCCGTAAATATTGTTGCTAAACTAAAGGGAACCGAATCTGGAAAAGCACTTTTAGTTTTTTCTCATTACGACAGTGCGGGAATACCTTCTTTTGGAGCAAGTGATGCAGGAAGTGGTGTCGTTGCAATTTTAGAATCTCTTAGGGCATTCAATGCCAGCGGGAAGCAGCCCAAGAACGATATAATAATACTGTTTACCGATGCCGAAGAAGTTGGGCTTGTTGGCGCTAAACTATTTGTTCGTGAGCACCGATGGGCAAAAGATGTAGGACTGTCTCTTAATTTCGAATCTAGAGGGAGTGGAGGTCCAAGCTCCATGATTTTAGAGACCAACCATGGAAATAAGAACCTGATAAAAGGGTTTATGGAAGCAAATCCGGAATATCCCGTTACTAATTCTTTAGTGTACAGTATTTACAAAATGTTACCTAACAACACCGATTCTACGATTCTTAGAGAAGAAGGAGATATTGATGGGTTGTTTTTTGCTTTCATTGACGATCATTTTGATTACCACACAGCGGGAGATAATTTTGAAAGAATGGACCGCAATTCTCTAGAACATCAAGGAAGTTACTTGATGTCTCTACTAGCTTATTTTGCAGAGGCAGATCTTGATTTGGTTAAGAGTTCAGAAGATTATGTTTACACCAATTTTCCTGTAATTAATATGATAGCCTATCCATTTAGGTCGATTATGCCTATGCTGATCTGTGCAGTTCTTTTTTTTATCGCACTTTTGGCTCTTGGATTTAAAACCAAAAAACTAAATCTAAAATCAGTTTTAAAAGGATTTGTTCCTTTCCTTTTATCCTTAGTAGCAACCTTTATTATCGGGTTCTTTGGCTGGTCAATTTTACTGAAAATTTATCCCCATTACACAGAAATATTACAAGGGTTTACTTACAATGGTCATGCTTATATTGGCTTTTTTGTTTCTTTATCCTTAGCCTTTTGTTGGTTCCTGTATTCTAAATTTCAAAAAGAAGAAACAACGGCTAACATATTCGTAGCTCCCTTATTTTTATGGCTAATCATAAATATTGTGCTGGCAGTATATTTAAAAGGAGCTGCCTATTTTATACTTCCTTATTATTGTGCACTAGTTTCGTTTTGGATTTTGATAAAAAAAGAAACGTCAAACGCATTGATGCATTTACTTTTGGCAACTCCAGCGATATTAATGTTCAGCCCACTCATTCAAATTTTGCCAGTAGGATTGGGTCTAGAGACAATTGTTTTAAGTACCGTTCTTACGGTCTTGATTTTTGGGTTGTTGCTTTCTTTTTTAAGCACATTTGCTTATAAAAAAAGAGCTTCAATAGGATTTATGTTCACGGCGCTTTGCCTGTTCATTTTTGCTCACGCTACAAGCGATTTTAACGAAGACCGTAAAAAGCCAAACAGCCTTTTGTACATGAAAGACTTAGATGCAAAAAGAGCATATTGGTTGACCTATGATTCGATTCTAGACGACTGGACAAAAACATATATTGGATCTGACCCGAAAGAATCATCCGCCCTATTCAATTCGGCCGCTCGAAGTAAATACAATTCAAGTTACACATTTGCTGCAGAGGCACCTAATTATGATATTCCGCATTACCTTGCAACAACTTCACACGACACCCTCATAGGAGATCAGAGAAAGGTAAGCTTGAAGTTTTTGGCAGAAAAAAAAGCCGATGTTTTACAACTGTATGTAGATCAGGAAATTATATTTTCTTCGCTAAGCTATAATGGTGTTTCCGTTACCGAAAACTTATCGTATACAGAAAAGAACAACAGGCTGCTAACTTTTTCTGTTCAAGGACTAGATTCGCTGGAGATTTCGTATACTCTTCCTAAAGGTATAAACCCAACCTTTACACTTCACGAATATTCATTCGACTTAATGGATAATCCTTGGATGGAGGTTTCTCCTAGGACAAACAGTATGATGCCCAAGCCTTTTGTGTTTAACGATGCCTTGATTACAATACAAAAAATAACCCCAACATCTAGCGTGTTGGAGTGATTCGTTTTTTAAGGGTTACTTATAAAAAGTATTTTACCATTTACCAAGCATTACAGGAGTTCTAGAACGATCTAGCTCTACTTCTCCAGCATTATCCCAGTACCCATTCCATGGGGCTTGAGTAGCTTTGTTGTTTTTACCATAAAGGCTGGACGGAAGACAGGGTATAGATTTTTTTACTACTCTTCGACACTTCTAATTCGAGCTAAGACAATATTTACCTTGACATTCACATCATTACTTTGACATTCAGCACATTTTCCAATTTAGTATTGAAAACGCTGTTACTTTTGGAAAATGAAAAACTTTAAACACATACTTATTATTCTATTTCTTTTGGGCTCTGGAACTAAAATTCAAGCACAATATTTTATAGGATTTTATACAGATAAATATGATTCAGATATACAAAATGATGGATCAGAAAGAGGGTCTGACAGTCTTACAAAAAAAATCCATAAAGAAATACAAGTAAGCAAAGACGCACTTATTGAAATCGATAATTCCTATGGTGATTTAAACATTACCAGTTGGGATCAAGACAAAGTGGTAATCGATGTTTTGATAACTGTAAAAGGGGAAAATTCAAAAAAAACTCAAAAAGAGTTAAACAATATTGATGTGTCTTTTTTATTAAGTCCAGAAAAAGTAATGGCCGAAACAAAAATTGACATGGGATGGAGTTTTGGATGGTTTTACTTTGGTTATGGTTCTTTTAATACAGAAAAATACAGAATCGATTACAACATCAAACTCCCGAAAACGAGCTCTGTAAACCTTACAAATGATTATGGAATCATTCGACTAAACAGTTTGGAGGGAAAGGCAAATATAAGTTGTGATTATGGTCAATTAATTATAGGTGAATTAATGGCGGATAATAATATTTTAGACTTTGACTATTCCTCAAATTCTTCTTTAGAATATATTAAGGGGGGAACTATAAAGGCAGATTACTCTGATTTTATTATGGAGAAAGCTGAAGATATATATTTAATTGCAGACTATACCAGTTCAAATATAGTGGAGGTAACAAATCTTAATTATAATTGTGACTATGGTAACATTACTATTGATAATGTTACCAATCTAGAAGGA
>Ga0307995_1002691_pt1 | contig 10217 bp, 6 predicted proteins | sample EllFjometagen262_FD_203132 | JGI IMG/M metagenome (GOLD analysis project Ga0307995, IMG submission 203132) | Marine microbial communities from Ellis Fjord, Antarctic Ocean - #262 | ecosystem: Environmental > Aquatic > Marine > Unclassified | place: Southern Ocean | collected 2014-11-02
ATGAAAATATAGACGTGATTAATTACACCAATAACATACAACTTTTTATTTCTCGTGCGCTAAGTCCGGCGAAAGTGAATTCATTAAAAATTAATGAAGAAACTAAACGGGTAGAGGTTTTTTTAAACTCAGAGGAAGTTTCTAAGGCCATTGGAAAAGGTGGAGCAAATATCCGACTAGCTGGTAAGCTTACTGGCTACGAAATTGATGTTTTTAGAGAAGGTATTGAAGAAGACATTGAATTAAAAGAATTTAGCGATGAAATAGAAGGATGGGTAATCGAAGAATTCAAAAAAGTAGGTTTAGACACTGCAAAAAGTGTTTTAGAGTTAGATGTTGCTGATTTAATAAAAAGAACAGACCTTGAAGAAGAGACTGTTAAAGATGTGCTAAGAATACTTAATGAAGAATTTGAAAAATAGACTGCAGAAATAACTCTTATTTTTGTAAATAGAAATTAAAATATGGCTGACCAACCGAGTATTCGACTAAATAAAGTTTTAAGGGAATTAAATATTTCCTTAGACCGTGCTGTCGAATTTTTAGCTCTAAAGGGGGTTGACGTCGAAGCACGTCCAACCACAAAAATCACTAAAGAAGTATATACGACTCTCTTAGATGAATTCGAAACGGATAAATCTAAAAAAGTAGCTTCTCACGAGATAAGTGAGGAAAAACGAAAAGAGAAAGAAGATTTACGTCTAATTCAAGAGAAAAAAGAACAAGATCGTTTAGATCAAATTGTTAAACGAGAAGAGCTTAAGTCAAATCTTGTTGATATTGAAAAGCCCAAAAGTCTTGGGAAAATTGATCTTGATTCTATTGGTACAAGTAAAAAAGTACCAAAGAAAGAAGAGGAGCCTATTAAAAAAGCAGAGGCTTCAGCTCCAAAAAAGATTAAAAAAGTATCGGCTGTTACTCCAAAAGCTCCTGCAGAAAAGGCCTTGAAATTAGCCAAAGAAGAAGTCGTTGCTTTAGTAGTGCCTCCCTCTAAGGAGAGTCAAGTTGATTCGTTACCCGATCCATCCGTAAAACCTATTACTGAGAACACAATTGCTTCAGAAGCAACAAGCGATGATGAAGGTGAAACTCTGAAAACAAAATATCAAAAATTATCTGGACCAAAGAAAACTGGGGTAGTAATCAATCTGGATGAGGTAAATAAAAAAGAAAAAACAGTTGAAGATGCACGAAAAAGAAAACGCAAGCGCATCACTAAAGATGTAAAACCTTCTAATAATACTTCTAACAATAGAAATAATAATAACAACGGTAATCGAAATAACCGAAGAGATGCCGGGCATCGTCAAGAGCCTGTCAAAAAAGAAGAGCCAACTGAAGCAGAAGTACAAAAGCAAATTCGAGAAACCCTTGAAAAGCTTCAAGGAAAATCTAATAAGTCTAAAGGAGCTAAATACCGTCGCGATAAGCGTGTGCAACACCGTCAAAAATCTGATGAGGAAATTGCACAAATGCAAGCAGAAAGCAAACTTATAAAAGTAACAGAATTTATTACTGTAGGAGAAGTTGCAACTATGATGGAGATTACTTCTACTGAAATTATTTCTGCTTGTATGAGCCTAGGGATAATGGTTACAATGAATCAACGATTGGATGCTGAAACCTTAAGTATTGTTGCAGAAGAATTTGGATTTGAAGTATCGTTTGAAAAAGCAGATCAAGAAGAAAATATAGTGGAAGATCTTGATAAGGAAGAAGACTTATTGCCAAGAGCACCAATTGTTACGGTAATGGGCCATGTTGATCATGGAAAAACATCTCTATTAGACCACATAAGAAATGAAAATGTAATTGCAGGCGAGTCAGGAGGAATTACACAGCATATAGGAGCTTATGGGGTTTCGTTAGAAAGTGGTGAAAAAATCACCTTTTTAGACACCCCTGGTCACGAAGCGTTTACTGCCATGCGTGCTCGTGGAGCTCAAGTTACAGACATTGCAATTATTGTAGTAGCTGCAGATGATAATATCATGCCACAAACTAAAGAAGCAATTAGTCATGCGCAAGCAGCAGCTGTCCCTATTATTTTTGCAATTAATAAAATTGATAAACCCGATGCTAATCCTGATAAAATTAAGGAAGCCCTAGCGGGAATGAATTTGATGGTTGAAGAATGGGGTGGTAAAATTCAATCACAAGATGTTTCGGCGTTAAAAGGAACGGGAGTAAAAGAACTCCTTGAAAAAGTATTATTAGAGGCAGAGCTTTTAGAATTAAAAGCTAATCCAAATCGAAAATCAAGAGGTGCTGTAGTCGAAGCATTTTTAGACAAAGGAAGAGGGTACGTTTCAACCGTTTTAATTCAAAATGGTACTCTAAAAATGGGAGACTATATGCTGGCCGGAAAACACAGTGGTAAAGTAAAAGCTATTTTTAATGAACGCGGTGTAACCTTAAATGAGGCGCCACCAGCAACGCCTGTTTCTGTGTTAGGTCTTGATGGAGCGCCGCAAGCTGGCGATACCTTCTACGTCTTAGAAGACGAACGTGAAGCCAAACAAATTGCAGCAAAGAGAACTCAACTAATCCGTGAGCAAAGTGTCCGAACCCAACGTCACATCACCTTAGACGAAATTGGTAGGCGAATTGCTTTAGGAGAATTTAAAGAATTAAATATTATTTTAAAAGGAGATGTAGATGGTTCTGTAGAGGCTCTTACAGATTCTTTACAAAAACTTTCAACTGGTGAAATTGAGGTCAATATCATTCACAAAGGAGTAGGTGCTATTACTGAATCCGATGTATTATTGGCATCTGCATCAGATGCTATTGTAATAGGATTTAATGTCCGTCCAATGGGAAATGCTCGAATTATTGCAGATAAAGAGGAAATAGACATTCGTTCATATTCTATTATCTACGATGCAATTAATGATATTAAAGATGCGATGGAAGGCATGCTTTCACCTGAAATGCGTGAAGAAATTACTGGTACAGCAGAAATTCGTGAAACGTTCAAAATCTCTAAAATTGGAACTATTGCAGGGTGTATGGTGACTGACGGTAAGATTTACAGAAACTCAGGAATTCGTATTATCAGAGAAGGAGTTGTAATCCATTCGGGATCACTAATTTCTTTAAAACGTTTCAAAGATGATGCAAAAGAAGTGGCCAAAGGATATGATTGTGGTCTTCAGGTCAAAAGCTACAACGACATTCAAATTGCTGACGTAGTAGAATGCTTCCAAGAAATAGCTGTTAAAAAAACGCTTTAAAGCGTTTTTTTCTTTAAAAGAAATGCAGAAGGAAAAATTCGCTTGAGTGTATCTAATGTTTTTAACCCCTTGATTTTGTTTTTAAACTTTCCAGACTGAACCTTATAGTTAGGATTATCATAGTTTATTTCAGCTGGAATATTCGAAAATTTTTCACGTACAACTTTTAATATTTCTTTTGCTTTGGAAAGATTTCCGTAATATAACTGTAAAGTAAAATATTCGTTTGCGAAGCGTTTGCGATCAAGTTCTATTTTCTTATTTAACAAACTGTCAATTTTCAGATCTTGTTTGATAGTAATGGTGCCTTCTTGTGCAATCATAATATTACTAATTCCAAAAACACACAATAAACAAAGGTACTTACGAACTATTTTTCTCATAACACAAAAAAACAAAAAAATACTTTCATCTAAAGTTATTTAACAAAATCAATAACTTATTTAGAATCATTATAAATTGATAAAATCTTAATTTGTAACCTGTAAAAAGCAAAGTCTATGACTTATTTTTGTGCTGGATTTAGAAAATAAATTTGAAACAAATATTACCTACTGCAGTACGTATGATAATTAACAGAAACTGGAAATCCTATTTATATTTCTCACTTATAATAATTGGTTTTCTGACCTCTTTGACTGCAACTGCTCAAGCTGACGAATCAGTTCAGGCAGGAAAAAAACTTTTTAATGCAAACTGTGCAGCATGTCACAAGTTAAACAAGCGCGCAGTTGGCCCTGCATTGAAGGGTATTTCTTCTAAATACGACAGAGAGTGGCTCTACAGTTGGATTAAAAACAGTACAGCAATGGTAAAATCTGGAGATGCTCAAGCGGTAGCTATCTACGAAGAATACAATGGCTCTGTAATGACTTCGTTTCCTCAGTTTTCTAACGATGACATCGATAATATTATTGCATACACAGATTATATTCCACCTGCCCCTGCAATAACTGCAACAGTTCCAGTGGTTTCAGGACAAGCTTCAGGTGAAATAAGTAATTCAATAATTTTACTTGCGCTTGCCATGGTTTTCGTTGTTTTAGTGATCATGCTTTTCTTGGTTCAACGTACGTTAATTCGCATAGCTGCTGCAAGTGGAGTTGATATAACACCACCTAAAAAACCAAAAAGAACACCACTTTGGCAAGCTTTTATTCAAAATCAATTTTTGATTATTATAAGTGTGATACTTTTACTTTTAAGCAGCGCTTATTTTGCTTATGGATTCTTAATGCAAGTTGGTGTTGATCAGGGTTATATGCCAGTTCAGCCAATACATTATTCACACAAAATTCATGCAGGTGCTAATCAAATAGAGTGCAAATATTGTCACTCCTCTGCACGTGTTTCTAAACATTCTGGAATTCCATCTCTGAATGTATGTATGAATTGCCATAGAAATATTGCAGAATATAATGGCGAAGAAGATTTGGAGAACGGGTATACAAAAGATTTCTACACTAAAGAAATTAAAAAATTATATACTGCTGTAGGTTGGGATGAGGCTAATCAGCAATATACAGGAGAGAGTCAACCAGTCAAGTGGGTTAGAATTCATAATCTTCCTGATTTTGTTTACTTCAACCATGCACAACATGTTGAAGTGGGGGAAATTGCATGTCAAAAATGTCATGGCCCTGTTGAAGAAATGGAAATTATGTATCAATATTCTCCTTTGACCATGGGATGGTGTATTAACTGCCACAGAGAAACAAATGTGAAAGTCGAAAATAATGAATATTATACTAAAATTCATGAAGCACTTTCTAAAAAATATGGAGTAGAAAAATTAACAGTTGCTCAAATGGGTGGCTTAGAATGTGGTAAATGTCACTATTAAAAGGCGATTAAGAAAGGCTTATGGCTTCAAATAAAACATACTGGAAAAATATTGATCAACTCAACCCTGACAACGAGGTGGTTCAGAAAATGGAACAAAATGAATTTGTTTCAAAATTACCAGAAGATTTTTTAACGGATGAAAAAACACTAGAAGATAGTAGTACTTCTAGGCGTGACTTCTTAAAGTATGTTGGATTTAGTACCGCAGCAGCAACTTTAGCAGCATGTGAGGGCCCTGTTATAAAGTCAGTTCCTTATGTAGTTCAACCAGAACAAATTCGTCCTGGAATTGCAAATTATTATGCGACTACCATTGGAGATGGTTTTGATTTTAGTAGTATTCTCATTAAAACTAGAGAAGGAAGACCAATTAAGGTAGAAAGTAACCCTGATGCACCAACTATGGGTTGCGCTAATGCCCGAGTTCATGCTTCAGTTTTGTCTCTTTACGATACATTGCGTTTGCAAGGGCCTGAAGCTAACGGAAAAGATATTAGCTGGGATAATTTATACTTGCAAACAGGTGCAATGTTAAAAGCCCTGTCAGCGACTAATAAAAAGGTCGTTTTAATGACACCCACATTAGCAAGTCCAAGTTCACAAAAAGTTATAAATAACTTTATTAAAGTGTTTTCAAATGTGGAGCATGTCATATATGACGTGATTTCTTCAGATGCTGCATTAAATGCTTATGAAAATTATTATGGCATCAGAGGTCTTGCAGATTACGACTTTTCAGAAGTTAAAGTTTTAGTTTCTATTGATGCTGATATTGTAGGTGATTGGCAAGGAGGTGGCTTTGAAAGTGGTTATGCAAAATCTCGAATACCAAAAGGTGATGATGGTAAAGCAGAAATGTCATGGCATATTCAGTTCGAATCTAATATGTCACTATCAGGTGCAAATGCAGATCATAGGGTGCCATGTTCTCCAGCAGAGCAAAAAAATGTTTTAGCTTATATTTACGATAGTTTAACCGGTAGTTCTTCTGGCTCCAGTTTGCCAAATTCTATAAAAGAATCTGCAGACAAAGCTATTATTCGTTTAAAAGCAGCTGGTGTAAAGGGTGTTTTAGTTTCAGGTATTGAGGACGAAACAGCTCAAGGAATTGTATTAGCAATTAATTCATGGTTAAAAAGCGAAGCCTTTCAACCTGAAAGTCCAAAGTTAATTCGTCAAGGAAATGCAACATCTGTTCAAAAAGCATTTAAAGAAATCAAAAACGGAACAGTAAAAGGACTTATCACTGTTGGTGTTAACCCTGTATTTACAACTGCGAATGGATCTAAGCTTGGAGAAGCTATAAAAAATCTTGAATTCTCATTAGCCTTTGCATCTAAAAAAGATGAAACTTCTGAAGTTTCTAAATTTATAGCATCGACACCTCATTATCTTGAGTCATGGGGAGATTACGAAATGAAATCAGGACATTTTGCATTATCTCAACCAACTATCAGGCCCTTGTTTGATACACAACAATTTCAAGATGTACTTTTACGCTTAACGGGAGAAAACATAAAGTATTATGATTTTATAAAAGAACATTGGAATGCATCTATATTAGGTTCAAGCTCTTGGAGTCCTGCCTTGCATGATGGTTATTTTTCCAATGGAGAATCAGCGAAATTAACGAAACCTAATTTTTCAGCAATAGACCCTAGTGAGTTACGAATAGCTACCGCAACTGAAATGAGTTTAGTATTGTATACTAAAACCGGAATGGGGGATGGTCAGCAAGCTAATAACCCATGGTTACAAGAGTTTCCCGATCCAATTACACGTGTAAGTTGGGATAATTATTTGACCCTTTCTATGACCGACGCCAATGCATTGGGCTTAAAAAATACAAATACCTCAAATGGAGCATTAAATGGAAGTTATGCTTCAGTAACTGTTGGGGATACTACTATTAAAGTCCCGGTACTCATTCAGCCAGGTCAAGCCAATGGAACTGCGGGATTATCATTTGGTTATGGGGAACGGTTGGGATTAAAATCTGAAATGCAGACAGGAGTAAATGCTTATTCTGTTTACGAAAATTTCCAAAAAATACAATCTGTACAAATAAAAAAAGCAGAAGGGGAACATGAATTTGCATGCGTACAACTACACAACACCCTTATGGGTCGTGGCGATATTATAAAAGAAACTACCCTAGAGATTTTCAATACAAAAGATAAAAAGTATTGGAATGCAATGCCACAAGTCTCTAAAAATCATATGGAATTTGATGTTACTTCACCTGAAGTAGATATGTGGCAAGAATTCGACAGAAGTATTGGACATCATTTCAATTTATCGATTGATTTAAATTCATGTACAGGTTGTGGAGCATGCGTTATTGCATGCCATGCAGAAAATAATGTCCCTGTAGTTGGAAAAGCTGAAGTTAGAAAGTCACGTGATATGCACTGGCTTCGTATTGACCGCTATTATTCTTCAGCAGTAAGCTTTGAAGGTGACAATAATACAAAAGACGCAATTTCCGGAATTGGAGATTCACTAAGTACTTTTGGAGAAATGGAGCAGGCCTCTGCGAATCCACAGGTAGCATTCCAACCCGTAATGTGCCAACACTGCAACCATGCACCTTGTGAAACGGTATGTCCAGTAGCAGCTACTTCTCACGGAAGACAAGGGCAAAATCATATGGCATATAACCGTTGCGTAGGGACTCGTTATTGTGCAAATAACTGTCCTTATAAAGTTCGCCGATTTAACTGGTTTCTTTACAACAAGAACGATGAGTTTGATTACCATATGAACAATGATTTAGGCAGAATGGTCCTAAATCCAGATGTAGTAGTTCGTTCACGTGGAGTAATGGAAAAATGTTCTTTTTGTATTCAAATGACTCAAAAAACTATTTTAGATGCCAAATTAAAAGGAGAAGAAATCAAAGATGGAACCTTCCAAACAGCTTGTTCTAACGCATGTAGTACTGGCGCAATGGCTTTTGGAGACATCAACGATAAAGAAAGTGAAGTTTCAAAATTATTAGAAGACAAAAGAATGTATCATTTACTGGAGGCTGTTGGAACAAAGCCAAACGTTATGTATCATACTAAGGTTAGAAACACGGATGATAAAACAATTTAGAAAACAATTATTGTAATATGGCATCGCATTACGAAGCACCGATAAGAAAGCCCCTTGTTACAGGAGATAAATCATACCATGATGTAACAGTCGATGTTGCTGCGCCCGTTGAAGGAGCTGCAAATAAACAGTGGTGGATTGTCTTTGGAATTGCCTTAACTGCTTTTTTATGGGGAGTTGGTTGCATTATATACACCATCTCGACTGGAATAGGAACCTGGGGACTTAATAAGACCGTTGGATGGGCTTGGGATATTACAAATTTTGTTTGGTGGGTTGGAATTGGACACGCAGGAACATTAATCTCTGCAGTACTTTTATTGTTTAGACAAAAATGGCGTATGGCAATTAACCGTTCTGCAGAGGCCATGACAATTTTTTCTGTAATTCAAGCAGGATTATTTCCAATTATTCATATGGGGCGTCCTTGGTTAGCGTATTGGGTATTACCTATTCCTAACTCATTTGGGTCTCTTTGGGTAAACTTTAACTCCCCTTTATTATGGGACGTATTTGCAATTTCAACTTACTTATCCGTTTCACTAGTTTTTTGGTGGACCGGCTTGTTACCAGATTTTGCAATGATTCGTGATCGTGCAGTTATGCCTTTTCAAAAAAAGATATACAGCTTGTTAAGTTTTGGGTGGTCTGGACGTGCAAAAGACTGGCAGCGTTTTGAAGAAGTGTCACTAGTTTTAGCTGGCTTGGCAACTCCCTTAGTACTTTCTGTACACACTATTGTATCTTTTGATTTTGCTACCTCTGTAATTCCAGGATGGCACACCACTATTTTCCCTCCTTATTTTGTTGCTGGAGCTGTATTTTCAGGGTTTGCGATGGTAAATACGCTGTTGATTATTATGCGTAAAGTATCTAACCTAGAAAATTATATCACAGTTCAACATATTGAATTGATGAATATTGTAATAATGATTACAGGTTCTATAGTTGGGGTTGCCTATATTACGGAGCTATTTATTGCATGGTATTCAGGAGTTGAATACGAACAATACGCCTTTTTGAACCGAGCAACTGGACCCTACTGGTGGGCATATTGGTCAATGATGACTTGTAATGTGTTTTCACCACAATTTATGTGGTTCAAAAAACTACGGACTAGTATTATGTTCTCTTTCATCATTTCTATTGTGGTAAATATCGGAATGTGGTTTGAGCGTTTTGTGATTATTGTGACATCATTACACAGAGATTACCTTCCATCATCATGGACAATGTTTTCACCAACATTTGTAGATATTGGAATTTTTATAGGAACCATAGGATTCTTCTTTGTGTTATTTTTGTTGTACGCAAGGACTTTCCCTGTAATTGCTCAGGCAGAGGTTAAGACAATATTAAAATCTTCTGGAGATAATTTTAAACGATTAAGAGATGGAAAAGGATGAGTAATAAAGTAGTACATGCTCTTTATGACGATGATGACGTGCTTTTAAGTGCAGTTAAAAATATTCGTAAAGAAAAATATAATATTGAAGAGGTTTACACACCTTTTCCTGTCCATGGTTTGGATAAGGCTATGGGTCTAAAAGAAACACGTCTTGCTATTATGGCCTTTATTTATGGATGTATTGGTTTAATAGTTGCAACGGTCATGATGAAATATATTATGATTGACGATTGGCCTCAAAATATCGGTGGAAAGCCAAGTTTTTCTTATTTAGAGAATATGCCTTCATTTGTTCCAATTATGTTTGAGTTAACTGTTTTTTTTGCAGCTCATTTAATGGTTCTTACTTTTTATATGCGAAGTAAATTATGGCCATTCAAAAAAGCAGAAAATCCAAACCCTTTAACAACGGATGATAAATTTTTAGTAGAAATTGAACTTCAAGACAATGAAAAAGAACTTACAAGTTTTTTGAAAAAGTCAGGTGCAATAGATATATCAATTATAGAAAAGCCAGAATAGATGAATTACAAAAGTCTTTTAGTATGTATGATTTTTGCTCTAGTCGTGCAGTCTTGTGCTGACCCCTCACGCCCAAACTATCAATATTTCCCAAACATGTATGAACC
>Ga0307995_1002692_pt1 | contig 10216 bp, 7 predicted proteins | sample EllFjometagen262_FD_203132 | JGI IMG/M metagenome (GOLD analysis project Ga0307995, IMG submission 203132) | Marine microbial communities from Ellis Fjord, Antarctic Ocean - #262 | ecosystem: Environmental > Aquatic > Marine > Unclassified | place: Southern Ocean | collected 2014-11-02
ATTTCTTTTCTAGCGGCCCAAATACCTGGCACGGAATGGAAAAGAAGGAAATAGTTAAAGAAAGACGTTGCTTGCAAGTGAACTATGTTTCCTTCGAGACTGACTGGCAAGTTAAAAGCTGATACAGTTAAATTTAACAAAGGAGTAATATGGCGACCTATGAGTGTAGTAAATGTGGAATGTCAGTTAACGCAACCTGTGGAAAGTGTAATGCACCATTAGTGAATGGCAATCTAAAATTAGAAGACAGAAGCTCTGTTCAAATATCTGAGTGCCCGAACAAACATGGAAAGATTAAATCTCCACTGTGCTGTGGACAGGACATGACCTGTTCTGTTAGTTAGATATCTTGAAGTGAAGTGACTGTAATCTTTTTAGTTTTTAAAGACTTAATTCCTTTTAGACAGACTTGTGCTGTTGACATGTTAGTGCAGTAAGGAACTTTATTCACTAGCGTTGCTCTTCTTAAAGCCATAGCATCATTAAGCTTTTGTTCACTATTTCCTCCTCCAGTGTTTATTACTAAAGCAATTTTCTTAGAATTTAAAACGTCGACAATATGAGGTGAGCCACCACTAACTTTATTTATTTTTTTACATCTCATACCATGTTTAATAATAAAGTCTGCAGTCCCACCAGTCCCACATAGCGTGAAGTTTAATTTTAATAATTGTCTGGCTAACTCTACGCCCTCTTTTTTATGACTATTTTTTAGAGATATAAATGCCAAGCCTTTCGTTGGCAAAGAATTAGAGGCACCAATTTGACTTTTTGCAAATGCCATTCCAAAGTCCTTGTCAAAACCCATTACCTCACCAGTTGATTTCATCTCTGGTCCTAGCAGCACATCACTTTTTGGAAATTTATTAAAAGGAAAAACAGCTTCTTTTACTGCAAACATATTCTTTGTCTTACTTTTTAAATTAAATTTAGATAATTTTTCTCCAGCCATTACTCTTGATGCAATTTTAGCAAGAGGTAGTCCTTTAGCTTTTGAAACAAAGGGAACAGTTCTGCTAGCTCTTGGATTTACCTCGATTACAAAAATTTCATCATTCTTAATTGCAAATTGAACATTCATAAAACCTTTGACATTTAAAGCTAAGGCCAACTTTTTAGTTTGGATTTCTATTTCAGTTATTAAATTTTTCTTAATTGATATTGGTGGCAGACAACAAGCTGAGTCACCTGAATGAATACCCGCTTCTTCAATGTGTTGCATTATTCCTGCAACAAATACTTGTTTACCATCAGATATAGCATCCACATCAATTTCCATTGCGTTGTCGATAAACTTATCAATTAATATTGAATTTTCTTCTGCTGCTTTAAAAGCTTCTTCTACAAATTTTTTTAGCTGACTTTTCTCGTAGACTATTTCCATTGCTCTTCCACCTAAGACATACGAAGGCCTAACCATTAAAGGTAAACCTACTTTACCAGCAATTTGAATAGCTTGTTTATACGTTTTTGCTATACCACTCTCTGCTTGTTTTAATTTCAATTTATCAAGTAATTTTCTAAATCTATCTCTGTCTTCCGCTAAATCGATAGAAGTATATTGAGTTCCTAAAATTGGAAGCTTGTTGTCATATAAAAACTTTGCAAGTCTAATCGGTGTTTGTCCACCGAACTGAGCAATAACTCCTACAAGATTTCCTTTTTGCTTTTCTTTCTTAATAACATTGTAAACATACTCTTCTTTAAGTGGCTCAAAGTACAACCTATCACTTGTGTCGTAATCAGTTGAAACAGTTTCTGGATTACAATTAATCATTATAGTTTCAAAACCAGCTTCTTTAAGAGCATAACTAGCCTGACAACAGCAGTAGTCAAATTCAATTCCTTGTCCTATTCGATTGGGGCCACCACCTAAAATTATGATTTTCTTTCTTGATGAAGGGTTGGCTTCGCACTCAGATCTAATTGAATAGCTTCTTTGATAAGTAGAATACATATAGGGTGTGAAAGATTTAAATTCTGCTGCACACGTATCTACTTTTTTGTAAACAGGTAGTACCTTTAATGCAGTTCTTTTTTTTCTAACAGTTTCTTCTGTTTTTTTTGTAATTTCAGCTAATTTTTTATCTGAAAAACCTATTGATTTAATTTTGTTAAATTCATTATAGCCCTTAGGTAGGCCATTTTTTTGAATTTGATTTTCAGCTTCTACAATCTCTTTTATTTGTTCTAAGAACCACTTATCTATTTTTGATAAGTTTTGTATTCTCTTAATATCAATATTTTTTCTAAAAGCTTCAGCAACTAATAAAATTTTATTAGGTATGTTTTTCTTTAATTCTTTTAATATTTTTTTTTTACTAAGTAAAAAAATTCTATCTAACCCTGAAAAACCAATTTCAAGGGATACAAGTGCTTTCTGAAGAGACTCTTTAAAGTTTCTACCAATTGCCATAGCTTCACCGACAGATTTCATCGAAGTACCTAAAATTGCATCTGATGTAGAAAACTTTTCAAAGGTAAACCTTGGAATTTTTGTAACCACATAATCTATACTTGGCTCAAAAGAAGCTGGAGTTGTTTTCGTAATTTCATTCTTTAGTTCGTCCAGCGTATAACCAACTGCAAGTTTTGCAGCTACTTTTGCAATTGGAAAACCAGTTGCTTTAGATGCAAGAGCTGAAGATCTGGATACTCTTGGATTCATTTCAATAATAACCATTCTTCCATTTTTTGGATTAATTGCGAATTGCACATTTGATCCACCTGTTTCAACTCCAATTTTTCTAAGGCAAGCTATCGAAGCATTTCTCATCACTTGATACTCTTTATCTGTTAATGTTAGAGCTGGGGCTACAGTAACTGAGTCTCCTGTATGAATTCCCATTGGATCAATATTTTCAATAGAACAAACAATGATACAGTTATCTCTCTTATCTCTAATTACCTCCATTTCAAATTCCTTCCAACCCTCAAGACATTCTTCAATTAATATTTGGCTTACCGGAGATTCGTGTAAACCATCTTTAACTATTTTAAGGTATTCTTTTTTATTTTTAGCGATACCACCACCTAAGCCTCCCAAGGTAAATGCTGGCCTGATTATTGCAGGCAAGCCTATTTGCTCAAGTGCTTTTGCAGCATCTTTAATATGATTTACAACTTTTGATTTTGGCAAGTCTAAACCAATATCAATCATATTCTTTCTAAATTTTCTTCTATCCTCTGCATTCGAGATAGCCTTAGAATTTGCACCAATCAGTTCAATCTTATACTTTTTTAAAATTCCTTTTTTCTCAGCTTCCATTGCTAAATTTAAAGCAGTTTGCCCACCCATTGTTGGTAAAATTGCATTTGGTTTTTCTTTTTGAATAATTTTTTCTAACACTTCTAGAGTAATTGGCTCAATGTAAGTTTTATCAGCAACACCAGGATCGGTCATAATAGTTGCGGGATTAGAGTTAATTAAAACAACTTTGTAGCCTTCATCTTTTAAAGCTTTACAGGCTTGTGTGCCTGAATAATCAAACTCGCATGCTTGACCAATTATAATAGGTCCCGCTCCAACTACTAATATAGTTTTAAGATCTTTTCTTTTTGGCATTTTTTTTCATGTTGTTAATAAATTCTTTAAACAAGTAAATACTGTCTTGTGGTCCTGGATTAGATTCAGGGTGATATTGCACAGAAAAAATTGGTTTATTTTTTAGTTTTATTCCTTCAACACAATTATCAAATAAAGATTTGTGAGTAATCTCAACATTGTTTGGCAAACTTTTTTTAATTATTTCAAAACCATGATTTTGGCTTGTAATTTCAACGCTGTTCTTAATCAAATTTTTAACTGGATGGTTAGCTCCTCTATGTCCTAATTTCATTTTTTTAGTTTTAGCACCTAATGTTAAAGCTAATATTTGATGTCCCAGACAAATACCAAAAATAGGCATATTATTTTTTATTAATTCCTTAATAATAGTAATCGCATATTTACCTGTTGCAGAGGGGTCGCCTGGGCCATTAGACAAAAAAATACCATTTGGTTTTAATTTTAATATCTCTCGAGCACTTGTTTTGCATGAAACAATAGTGACCTTACAATTAAAATCAGAAAAATATCTCAAAATATTTTTTTTTATACCATAATCAATTGCAACAACATGTAACGAATTTTTTTTATTTTTCAAATGTTCATTATTCTTCTTCCAAGTCTTAAATCCCATCCATACATAATTTTTTTTGGTAGAAACTTTTTGTGCTAAATCTAAATTTTTTAGCCCACCCCATTTAATGGTAGAGTTAGTTAATTTTTTTATATTAAAATTATTATTCTTAGAAAAAGCAATCGTTCCCTTTGGTGCACCTTTGTCCCTAATAAAGTTAGTTAAGCTTCTAGTGTCAAGCCCTGTAATTCCAACTATTTTATTTTTTTTCAACCATTGATTAAGATTTTTTAAAGAACGGTAATTAGATGGATCTGTTATTTCAGAATTTAAGATTATACCTTTTGTCCAAATTTGATCAGACTCGTGATCTTCATTGTTGGTCCCAACATTTCCGATATGAGGGAATGTAAAGTTAATTATTTGTTCTGCGTAAGACGGGTCTGAAATAATTTCCTGATAGCCAGTAATTGAAGTATTAAAACAAACTTCTCCAGTAGCTGTACCTTCGTAACCTAAACCAAAACCTTCAAAAGAGGTTCCATTTTCTAAAATTAAAATAGCCGTAGGATTGATCTGTTTAAGATTTCTATTGGAGTTTTTTATTTGTCTTGTCTGTTTCAAATACAACTCATGAGTTAAAGCTAATACTTATAAACATGATTTTGTGGAAGATATGAAATAGAAATATAACCGTCAAGAAAGATGTTTTTCTTTTGAAGAAAAATTGTGATTAAAGTAAAAATAAAAATTACAAATATGTCTCTACAAGCGAAAATAGAAGAAAAATTAAACCAATCTCTTAAGAACAAAGACAAAAGTCTTTATCCGACCCTGAGACTGATTGTTTCAGGAATAAAAGATGTCTTAATTGCTAATAGGACCAAAGAAGTTAAGGAAGTATCAGATCAAGATATCATGGGAATCCTGAAAAAAATGGTGAAACAAAGAAACGAATCGTGCGATGTTTATAAAAAAGCAGGGCGTACAGAACTTTTAGAAGTTGAGACCAAAGAGCTAGAAATAATTAGTTCTTTTCTTCCCGAACAACTAGGTGAAGAAGATACAAAAAAGTTATGTGAAGAAGCAATTAAAAAAGTAGGAGCCAGTTCTATAAAGGACATGGGGAAAGTAATGGGTGATTTAAAGAAAACCCACAGTGATGTATTAGATTTTTCTAAAGTCGGATCAATAATAAAAACAGTTTTAAAATAATTACAATGAAATATCCTAAAGAATATCTCGACGAAATTAAGTTGAGACTAAAAGTATCACAAGTAGTTGGTAAATCGGTTCAATTAAAGAAAAGAGGAAAAGAATTTGTAGGACTGTCTCCATTCAAGAACGAGAAAAGCCCATCATTTACAGTGAGTGATGAAAAGGAATTTTATCATTGTTTTAGTACGGGAGAGCACGGAAATATTTTTGATTTTTTAATGAAAATAAAATCATTAGGCTTCGGTGAAGCAGTGAAAGAGTTAGCAGCCGAGGCAGGTATGCCGCAGTATAAATTTTCAACAATGGATACTGAAAAAGAAAAAAGATTTAATACCTATAAAAATATTTTTAAAGAATATTCAGATTTCTTTCATCAACAACTTTTTAAATCCGAAAATAATCAAGCTTTATCATATTTAGAAAAAAGAGGATTAAATCAGAGTATAATTAAAGAATTTAATTTAGGTTATGTACCTTGGGAAAATAACTTCTATGAAAAACTTTTAAATAAATTTAGCGAAGCAGAAATTATTCTAACTGGTCTTTATTATAAAAATGAAAAAAAAAATAAGTTTGTCGATCGTTTTAATTCTAGAATTATTTTTCCAATTAACAACTTGACAAGTGAGACCATTGCTTTTGGAGGAAGAATAATTAGAGAGAGCCAGCTAGCAAAGTATATCAATTCACCGGAAACTGAATTTTACAAGAAAGGTAGAATAGTCTTCAATTTAGATAAAGCTAAAGCCTCAAGATCAGAAACAAACGAAACTATTATTGTCGAGGGATATATGGATGTAGTTAGTCTACATGCAGCAGGAATCAAAAATATAATTTCAAATTCAGGGACAGCACTAACAGACATACAAATAGAATTAATTTGGAAATTTTTTTCTAATCCTATTATTTGTTTAGATGGTGATCAGAGTGGACAAAGTGCAGCTGTACGAATAGCTGAAAAACTTTTGCCTTTAATTAATGAGAACAATAAAATTTATTTTTCCATAATGCCGAAAGGGGAGGACCCTGATGATTTTATTAAAAAAAATGGCAAGGATAAATTTACTGATTTTCTTAAATCAAAAAAAATAATACAATCTTATATATGGGATGTTTATCTATCAGAAGTAAATACAAATAATCCATTTGAGATATCAAAATTTGAAAAAAAAATTAAGAGTGTATGTTATTCGATTAAAGATGAGACTTTAAAAAAATATATTTTAGAAGATTTCTTAAGCAAGCTAAAAGGCCTGACACCTATTCAAAATTTAAAAAAAGTTTTTACTCCATACACAAAAAAAAATTTTAATATTTTAAACGAAACTAAGCAGCTTTATAAAGAGAAGAATAATTTCTCAAAAGCAGAAATTAAAGAACGATCTATTTTATATATTCTATTAAATTATTTAAATGTTGGAAAAAATAAATTAAGCGATCTCTCAAAAATTGATTTTACTAACAAGCAAAATAATGAATTAAAAAAAGAAATTATCAGCCATCTAGATATCAACGATATTTTAGAAAACAGTAAACTGAAAATTGATGAAAAATATAATAAATTAATTAATGAAATTGAAAAAAATACTAATTTGAAAAATATACTTCTTAAAAAAGGGGATGACGATCGTGAGGAAATACTTAATGATTTAATAGAAGAATTAAAGGAAATGAATCACCTAAAAGAAATTGAGTTTTTAGAGAACAAGGTGGCAAAAAATTTAGATGAAGGAACCTATTCTGAACTTATTAAGCTTAAAAGTCAGTTAAATAAGGAATAAATAAAGATAGATTTTAGAGCAATTCATACTATATATAGCTTCGCGTTTAATAAATATGCAGCCTAAATGGTAGAAAAATTAATTACAAAATCTTTTGAAAGACTTCTTGATAAGGGAAAAGTTCGTGGATTTATAACCTACGAAGAACTGGGTAAATCTTTGGGAAAAAGAGGTAGCTCAGTAGAAAATGTTGAAAAAGCATTTTTAATTATAGCTGATAACATCGTTACACTTGTCGAGAAAAAATCTCAGTTTCAATCCAATAAAAAAAAAGAATCTCAAACACCAGGTGAAGAAAAACAAACGGACAAAAGTGACGATCCAATTAGAATGTATCTTAGAGAAATGGGTGGCGTCGAATTACTTTCGCGTGAAGGAGAAATAGCTATAGCAAAACGAATTGAAGCAGGAAAAGACGTTATGATCAATGCTTTAACTCAAAGCCCTTTAGTTGGAAAGAAAATGCATGAATGGAGAGAAAAAATAGAAAGTAGTGAGCTTTTAGTTAGAGATATAATAGATATAGATTCAACATATGAAGATTTCGAAGCCGCTACAGCAGAAGAAAATCAGAAAATAAAAAAAGAAGCAAAACTAAAAAACGATAAAGAAGAAGGAAAAAAAAATAGTGAGCAGCCTGCAGCTGAGGAAGAAGATGAATTTAATGTTTCGTTGGCTAAAATGGAAGAAGAAATAAAACCTAAAATTATTATTATTATAGACAATTTAAATAAAGATTATACAAAATTACAAAAATACCAAAAAGAGAAATTAGACTGTATTTTAGCGTCTAAAGAACTTTCAATATCAAAAAATAAAAATTTTAAAAAAATTCAATCTACATTAGTAGATAATTTTAAAAACCTACAACTTGCTCCAAGTGTAGTGGAGGAGTTAGTTCAGGCTCATTATAAAGAAAATAAAAAAATTGTATCCTTGGAAGGTGTACTTTTGAGGTTGGCACTAGATAATAAGATTAGTCGTGAAGAATTTTTAAAATATTATATAGGAAATGAAATAAATCCAAAATTTGAATCTTTTTTAACTGAGAGTCCAATTTGGAGATCTTTTTTTAAAAAATTTAAAAATGATTTTAATGAAATAAGAGAAAGACTTGTAGAATTCAGTGAAAAAATAGGTCTATCTGTTGGAGATTTTAAAAAATTAGTCAGTAGAATTCAAAAAGGGGAAAGAGAATCCAGAATAGCTAAAAAAGAAATGGTGGAAGCTAATTTGAGATTAGTAATCTCTATAGCGAAAAAATATACAAATAGAGGCTTACAATTTTTAGATCTAATCCAAGAAGGCAATATTGGCTTAATGAAAGCTGTAGATAAATTTGAATACAGAAGAGGTTATAAATTTTCTACTTATGCAACTTGGTGGATAAGACAAGCTATTACAAGATCTATTGCGGATCAGGCAAGAACAATAAGAATTCCCGTTCACATGATTGAAACTATTAATAAAATTGTAAGAACTCAAAGACAAATCATGAGTGAATTTGGAAGAGAGCCTACCCCTGAAGAGCTATCTAAAAAATTAGCAATGCCTTTAGAAAAAGTTAGAAAAGTTTTAAAAATTGCGAAAGAACCTGTTTCTCTTGAAACGCCAGTGGGAGATGAAGAAGACAGCAGTCTTGGTGATTTTATTGAAGACAAAAATGCTCTGCAGCCTCTAGATACAGCTATTCAATCTAATTTAAGCGAGTCCACTACTAAAATACTTGCTTCTTTGACACCTAGGGAAGAAAGAGTTTTAAGAATGAGATTTGGCATAGGGATGAATACAGACCACACGTTAGAAGAAGTAGGATTACAGTTTTCAGTAACCAGAGAAAGAATTAGGCAGATTGAAGCGAAAGCTCTAAGAAAACTTAAACACCCCAGTAGATCAAAACAATTAAAAAGTTTTCTAGAGAAGTAATCTTTTCAGGAGTAAAAATAAATTGTCATTTGCTTTAAAAAGAACATTTCCTAAAATTTATAACTTTTTAAAAAAGTACGAAAAATATATTCCTTTCTCTATCTATTTGTGGGACCAAAAAAAATATATTTTAAATTTAAGAATTGTTTCAATGCTAAGGCTATGGAAAAGTTGGCCTAGACTAAAAAAAGAAGCTGAGGTAGTTTTTGAGGCGTATAAAAGCGGAGATTTTATAGATGTTGGAGCAAGTCATGGCGTTTATTCTTTTCTTCTAGCGCCAAAAGCAAAAATCCAAGATACATTTGTTTTATGTGAACCAGACCCAAACGTTAAAAAAGAATTAACTGACAATCTAAATGTTTTAAAGAAATCGTTTAAAAATATTTCATTTTATTTTACGCCTGAGCCTATAGGGGACGGAAATAGTGTAGTAAAAAACCCTACCATTTACGGTCACCCAGTCTACTCTAGTGAAAAGAATGAAATTAATACTTTAAAAAATAAAAAAGAAATTTATACTTCTGTACGTATAGATAGCTTAGTTAAAAAACTAGAACTCAAGCCAACTTTTGTGAAAATTGACGTCGAAGGAGCTGAATTTAGTATTCTTCAGGGTATGTCTGATACTCTAAAAAATCACAAACCCTTACTAATGCTTGAAAAGCACCCCACACTTATTCCCAAGAACATAGCTATTAATGATATAGATAATTTCTTAGATAAAAATGGCTATAAAGTTGAATATGCAATTTTTCGTGACGATATTACTATAACGGAGTTGTGGAAAAATTATACATAAAATTATAAGTAGGAAAAATTTCCAGTATAATGGAATTATTATTTTTAGTTAAATCTATTTTATTTAAAGATTGTTGCAGATGAAAATTCCTAACTTAGTTTTAATTGCTATAAAAATAATATTTTTTATGAACAGCAGTTCATTAGTAGTTTAGATATTCTGAGCGTAAATATTCCATTCTTAATATAATTAGAGTTCATAAAGTAAACCTTGAATAGTAATAAAATTGCCTGTATGTATTTTTTACACGTAGATGAGTTGGGCCTGTAGCTCAGTTGGTTAGAGCAGTACACTCATAATGTATTGGTCGTAGGTTCGAGTCCTACCGGGCCCACCAATTACTTATTGATAAATTCTTCGAGTTTTACGAA
>Ga0307995_1002693_pt1 | contig 10213 bp, 7 predicted proteins | sample EllFjometagen262_FD_203132 | JGI IMG/M metagenome (GOLD analysis project Ga0307995, IMG submission 203132) | Marine microbial communities from Ellis Fjord, Antarctic Ocean - #262 | ecosystem: Environmental > Aquatic > Marine > Unclassified | place: Southern Ocean | collected 2014-11-02
ACTGAACAGCATGGGCCATCCAACGTATGAGGTAGTTGTAATGCTGCTCATTACCACAACAAATTACTGTAAGAATTAGCTCAAGGTATAAGCTACAATCGCCTTCGACTGGCTCCACAGCAAAACCTTGCCAGAGGTTATAGTGGCTCGCATATTCACTACGGTGCGCTGGGTCGAATACCAGACCTTCATATGTACGCCGGTCCATGTGCGATATCCAGACCTTGGTGGCTAAGCGACCATCCACTTTTGGCCTGTTAAGGTAATAGCTGTGAAAATCTGCAATGCTAGAATAACTTACACCCGTCGGACCTTCCTTTAATACCCGTACTTTACCTTCTACGGAAACAACGGCGTGCTGCTTATTCAGCTGTCCAACAACGGCTTGAACAGAGGTCTGATTCAGCGCGTCCTTCTTGAGTATACTTACGTAGGTCCGCTCGATTTCATCATCAGGCAATGGCGGTGCGCAATGAACCTTGTTCCATTTAATCAAGGTGGCCATAGCCTCACTCTCTGAAGTACCTTGGCTTATTAACCGACCACAATACTGTGTTAGGGCAGTATTTCGCCCACCTTCAATGACACCTTTCTGAGCATTAAATAGGCTGTTAGCGGCCTCCCTAGGAACATTCAATGGCGAAGCACCTATTGCCTTGAATAGTTCGCTCAGTGAGTAATCTAGACCGCGATGTTGTGCAATAATATTTGAGACGAACGGTTCTGATAGCTTCTCCGTCGTCTTATCTAGCTTTTGGTGCATAAAGCCTGGCACCCTTACTAGGCGAGGGAGGTCACATACGGCAGGATCCCCATCGAAGCGCTTGGCAAGTGCAACTTGGCAGGTTTTAAATTGATCGAGTCGGCAGTTATGGACCTTCCAATGGACATGGAATTTCCCCGGACTTGTCTCCACTACCATGTGTGGTTTGGGCATAACTGTCAACACTGGATCCAACGCCGCTCCATCGAGATCCAAGAATAACCCATGTACAGACACTACTTCTGACGCTCGACGCATATCGCCAAGTAGAGGATTCAGAGTGGTAAAAACACCCGAACCACTGTCATTTTCAGCGGTTAACTGAACCCTTAAGCTCTTCAACGAGCCGTGATAGTTAGATATCTTTTTTGTAAATGAGTTAATAGTGGTGAAATGGCGTTCTCCAGCTACATCACCAACATAATTGATGAAGTCATCAGACTCTTTTAGATTAATCATACGCACTCCTCCCAATGTTCGCAGTCATCATCAGGTAACTCGTCGATGCCCATTGAAGAGGATGGAAAATTCATCATTGGTCCACCCGTTTGCTGTACCCTAGGCAACGAGTTGAGCCACGCCTCTACATCAGTCGAATGCCAGCCTACGCAATAGGCACCAAGTTTTACTCTTGGCGGGAGGGTTCCAGCAATCTCCATGCGCCGGAGAGTGGAGCGGGATAGGCCGGTTTTTTGAACAAGATCTTTTGGTCGTACAATATGGTGGGACATGGATAGTCACCTTGCGCTGTTGTTAGAAATGACATATTAACTTCATTAAAAACAATAATTTACGCAATATTAGCAAGGATACGCAATCTTAGTCTTTTTTACGCAATCTTAGCTGTACCATCTACGCAATCTCAGGCTAACCCCTGCAGGTCAATTTTTCATCTAGCGTGGCAACTTCTAGCGCAATCCTGCAATCACGAACCTGGCTTTCAAACGCCGTTACCGTTAAAGGAACCCACTGAACTGCTCCTCGTTCAGTGTATCGCTTAATGACTTTGGGGCGGGAATGATCTCTTGGGGTTTTCTGAACATCAACCTTGAGCACTCCATCAAACTTTCCTTCATTAACTAATTTTTCAATAGCGTCGGCAACTTTATTATAAAGAGCCAAATTACCAGCCACCTCAAAAATAAAAATCTGTGTACATATATGCAGCTTCAATGCTAAATGACCTGGATTTTTACTCCGGCTCTCCAAGTACGGCTTTATTATGGCCACAAAGTTCGCAACACCAGCCTCACCTAAACCTTTGCAGTTTGTTAGAGTGTTCAGCTTGACTTTACTAGCCCTTTTATAAAGCATCAGCTCAGTTATGTTCGTTACTCCTATCCAATCTCCGCGTTGGATAGAGAGTAAAGTCGACTCAAATCTAGTTGAGCCGAATTCAACATCCAATGTTGCAGCACAATCATTCCATCCTAGAAATTGTAGAAATTGGCACGCATCCTCGCTCAATCGCTCCCCGTAAACAAACGAAATTGCATCTGTGTTTGCGGAGCCTGTATAGTCTAAAAACAAATTTTTAGTTACCCATTCAGGGTTATTGATTGTTAGTGAAATATCAGCGCTACCCATCTTACTAAGAGCTGCAACCATAGCCTTCTGCTCGAACCAGCCTGATTTTTGGAGTACATATTGCAGCCAATCCGGCTCGTCCACGAACAAATGCAGTCCATCTTTGATTTGATCAGCACGATCACCACTTAATTCGCAGTCTAATTGCTCAAGGCACCTACGGTACCACCGCTCAATATCAATCATCATTTTCATCGTTTCCTAATATGTTGATGCTGGCACTGAGGGCTTTTCTGAGATAACTGTCCCAAACACTCACAGCATACTTTTTCTCTTCGAAATAATCGTAGCGATCATAGTGCACGCTAGACACATCTAAAAATGCATGGTTTTGGAGGCGGTCCCTGATTTGTTTGTCTACGCCTTGCTCACCGAGCACAGTTTTAACAGTTCGGCGGAGGTCTTGTAGATTGAATGGCTCAACTTCGACATGCTGCAGGCGGTAACGAGCAATTGTTCTGCTAACACTATCAGACCGAATGTGTTGTTCGCTTTCTACATTGCTGCCTAATCCGCGACCTTGGAATATATATTTTCCATTACCTGTCACGCTTTTTAATTCAGCCAAAATATCGATAGCGTAGCTAGATAAAGGCACTGCATGGACTCTGCCTGTTTTACTATTCGATTTAGGAATAACTATAGCTTGCCTGTCGTCAGCCAGGTGGATCCATTCAGTTCTAAGCAGCTCTAGTATTCTCTGACCGCCAACAGCGATCACAAATCGAATAAATGCGCTCATGACAAATGTGATTTGGCTGGATCCATTATGCTGGCATGAAAACGCATTCCATAGATCTCTAATTTCTATGCCTGATAGCACCCTCTCACCTGGTGTCTCGAAGCTTTTCTGACGCGGAATAGCTGAGACTGGATTTACTTCAAGGTGAAACTGAACTGACTCTTTAGTAAAGGTTAGTGGGTCATTATCCTGCTTAAGTCCATGCTGGAAAGCCGCGTGGAGATAACTGCGTGTGCGATTAGTCTGGGTCGTTATCCCGTGTTGAATCATTCGAGCCAACAGATCTCTGATATCGTCTTTAGTAACCAAGTTAGCTTTTACGTTTTCGATTTCGGGTTGATGGCGATAGACGTAACGTTCAAAAATACTTTCAGCTTCATCAGCAGATCTCTTCTTGGCAACTCGCAAGCTTGATACATATGCATCAGTCAATTGTTTCAAACTACCACGGCGAAGATTAACTTTATGTTGGTGCTCTTGATCATCGACTTTACGCTTCCGCTCAAGATTTTCCCTTACAAGCCTGCCTTTTACATCAGAATCAAGCTGGTAGTAGCTGCTCAAATCTTTATAGTGCGCACGAGCATCACTCACCGTACATGATGGAAAAGTGCCAACTTTGAAGTACACAATCTTACCCACATGCTTATAGCGGAAGTACCATTCTTTCGTACCCGTTGGCCTTACACGGATTAACAGACGCCCAGATCCCCGCTTAATGAAATCAGACGTCCCCTCTACCACCTCGTATGGGGCATCCTTAAGCTTGAGGTTTTTGACCATTAAATAAGAAAGCTCTGTGCTCACCTTTGTCATAACGGAATCCTTATTTTGGTGCGACTAATGGTGCAACTAAGTATAGCATTCCACTGAACATATATGAACACACATGATGCAATATAAAACTAATATATGCTTTAATTACAGGCATTTATGGTTAATATGGAGAAAAATGAACATCCATGAACATAATACAGAATAGGACTCATAATCCTTTGGTCGTCAGTTCAAATCTGACCAGGCCCACCATATGCGAAGGGTTAGCAGGTTAGTATCTGCTAACCCTTATTTTCTGGTCTACCCATGGTCTACTTCAGACCAATGCTTTCGCTATTCGATTCATTCGTTAATTTGCACAACATAGCTACGCAATACCACACTCGTTGACCAACAGCATGATCCATTAGGTCCGCCAGGCCACCCTGCCGCTTACTAACTGGCACAACATATCGCTCGCCACCGCTCCTTTTAGCACCCACACGTAATGGGCCTGCTAGCTTGGCCCCTGGTCGGCATGACCTTTGTTTTTATCTCTTATACTATTCATAGCGCTAGCTTGTTGTTAAGCCTGTGGGCACTGTGGTCGATAAGCGCAAGAGTGTGGTCAAGCTGTTGGCAACGGCTGTTTGTTGTCAATGGCTTGTCCAGCACGTCCCGAAGGGCTTGAACTGGTCCGTAGGAATCGTCCACAAGTCCATAGGTACTTGAGATATCTGTAGTATAGGGGCTAGCAAAAGGCACACAACACGTTATGTTAACCATGCTGGTGACGATGGCACAGTTAAAAATACCCGTCGAATCATCCCCTTTAATAGACCGGTTTAGAGGTCCAGTCATATACGCCTAGGCTAGGCTAACTTACATCATTAAGTGGTTATGCACCTCCTTGGCTTATTAGCTCTCTTTGTCGGAGTTAGATGTTGTTTCGTCAACATCCCAAGCTTTCACCAATCCTTGGCCTGCCTGACCAGCTCTAGCTACTACTGATGCCCGGATAGACGCAAAGGTGAGCGTTGAGGCTTTAGCATGTAACTCCTCATCAGTGAGTTCTGAGTTGAATATGCCCAGTACGAACGTACCTGTGGCTCTGCCAACGTCCTTGGCTGTTGGTACAACTTCCGTTATGAATGTACTGCCTAACGTGGCTACATCAGCTAATAGCCCTACCGAGGCTTCTGTTAACTCTAAGGGTAGGTTAACGCTCTGCTTGATGATGGTCCTTACGTTTGTTCCTATAGATTTACTCATGGTATATTTCCTTTTTTAATGGGTCCCTTTATTCCGAAATGGAGGGGGGTACCCGGCATATAAGCGTTGCTACGCCTATATACTGGACCTGTACCAATTTTTTAAAATATCCTATAGGATTTTACTGTACGCGGGTTACAGTGTTTTGGTTGAATCTCCAGGCTAAGGAACTGGTTGCGACAGGGCCACATATATTGGTACAGCAGTTAAAATCAACGACATTGAAGTTTTAGGGTTAGACGTAGGCGCACCCATGGATGAACAAGAAAAGTGTTTGAATAAGCTGATAGACAGCTCCAGTAGAGTCAGAATTAGTTCACTGGGAGGAGGTAAGGTTGGCCTCGATTTTTATCGTAACAAAAATGATAATGTGTTAATCCGCATAGGTTGTATGCACAAAGGGACTGATAACACATATTTGGGTGACCTTACTGTCATCAGTAAAGGTGAGCTGTCTTTGAAGTTTTTTACAGGCTGCGTAGGTGAAGCCTCAATAGATCAAATGATGCGATCATTCGATGAGTATCATGGTGAGAGTGGCTCGGACGATCTTTCTGCGTTCTTGCAATCACTAGAAGCAAATAAAATAATAATTTGCTATACCAGCCCATCTGGGGGCTCTAGGGCTGCACTCGTAATCCTATACAACATTTGTCAAAAGCTTGGAATTGATTGTAGGCCTATCATTATAAAGCCAGCTTCGTTCCATGGACCTCGTCTTTATCGTATTGATGTTAAATATTTTGCTGGTTACTTTAATACACCTAACCACCTCATCTATGACGGAGACTGTCTGGTGCATAGGCTACGTGATATTAGAGGCTCACTCTCGATGGAGGTAATAAATTCGGTAGTCGAAGAGGAGATATTAACAATCGCTAATTCAATGATGCGGTGTTGAGAGGAGCTTCTAAGGTCTGCGAGCGTTTGATATTAAAGCAACCTCTGAGGCACACCACTAAAAATCACCTCAGAGTATAGACCTAGTCCCTAAAAAATATAGAGATCAAACGCCCCTATGTCATTGGCTGTAATAAGACTGTCCACTTGGGTATTGTCTAGGAACACCACTGCGTCGAGGTTGTTGTTAGTACCATCATCACTTCCCTGCGTGAAGACAAATGCATCAGAGCCAACATCAAAGGATACAGTAGCACCCTCATTACCAAGGTCTTGATGTTGAATATAATCAAGTGCCGCAGCAACTTCACTATTGGTGCTAATTTCAAGTAGAGCTGCATAAATATCAGCATCATCAAAAGTAATCACACCATTTGTAATGGCATGAGACTTAATGGTTTCACTACCAATGGTTAAAGTACTGTTTGTTCCATTTGTTCCTACCGTATTGGCAACAACAGAGGCCGTACCCACAGTGTTAAGGCCCTCACTGTTAACAGTGCCAGTACCCGTCTCAAAGTCATGAATAGTATCGTATCCTGTTACGGTTGCCGCATTACCGCTACCGCTAAAGGTTAAGACACTGTCGCCTGCCTTCAGGATAAAGGTATCCAGATTACCACCACCATAGAGATCATCCGCGCCAGTACCACCATCAAGGCTGTCCGTTCCAGCTCCACCTTTAAGAAGGTCATTGTCTGCCAAACCTGAAAGGGTGTCATTACCAGTACCGCCAAAGAGAGCATCAACCCCTGTAGTACCATCAAACGTATCATCGCCAACAGTTCCCACCGAGGCAGAGGCACCAAAGTTAGCACCGCCGTAAATTACATAACTGGATCCGCTATCGCTCGGATTGTCACCTGGATCAGCCTTATAAGCCCCAATGATCAGATCATCATAGCCATCACTGTTGATATCACCTGCACTGGAGACTGAGTAGCCACTTAGGTCACCCCCAGCCTCACCATCGAGGCGGAAGCCGTTGGTACCATCAAGAGTGGAAAGATCAAAGGTAGCGGAGAAATTAGCCTCCTTACCGTAGACTACATAACTGGAACCGCTGTCGGAGCCATTTGGATCAGCCTGCGCGGCCCCAATGATTAGATCATCATAGCCATCACCATTGATATCACCTGCACTGGAGACTGAATAGCCACTATAGTCAAATTCAGTCACACCATCGAGGCGGAAGCCGTCTGTGACAGCAAGAGTGCCAAGATTAACAGTGGAAGTAAAATTAGCCGCCTTACCGTAAACAACATAACTGGAACCGCTATCGTTGCCATTTGGATCAGCGTAATCGGCCCCAATGATCAGATCATCAAAGCCATCACCGTTGATATCACCTGCACTGGAGACTGAGACGCCACTATAGTCATCCTCAGCCACACCATCGAGGCGGAAGCCGTTGGTGCCATCAAGAGTGCCAAGATTAACAGTGGTAGCAAAGTTAGCCGCCTTACCGTAGACAACATAACTTGAACCGCTTTCGCTTGGATTGCCATCAGGATCAGCGCCATAAGCACCAATGATCAGATCATCAAAGCCGTCACCGTTGATATCACCTGCACTGGAGACTGAGGCGCCACTAAAGTGATACTCAGCCACACCATCGAGGCGGAAGCCGTTGGTACCATCAAGAGTGGAAAGATCAAAGGTAGCGGAGAAATTAGCCTCCTTACCGTAGACTACATAACTAGATCCACTACCGGTGCCATTTGGATCAGAGAAATGAGCCCCAATAATCAGATCATCAAAGCCGTCACCATTGATATCACCTGCACTGGAGACTGAATAGCCACTATAGTCAAATTCAGTCACACCATCGAGGCGGAAGCCGTCTGTGACAGCAAGAGTGCCAAGATTAACAGTGGAAGTAAAGTTAGCCGCCTTACCGTAGACAACATAACTTGAACCGCTATCGCTTGGATTGCCATCAGGATCAGCGCCATAAGCACCAATGATCAGATCATCAAAGCCATCACCGTTGATATCACCTGCACTGGAGACTGAGGCGCCACTAAAGTGATACTCAGCCACACCATCGAGGCGGAAGCCGTTGGCGCCATCAAGAGTAGAGAGATTAAAGATAGCAGAAAAATTAGCCGCCTTACCGTAAACAACATAACTGGAACCGCTATGAGCATTGCCACCTGGATTAGCCAGACTGGCCCCAATGATAAGATCATCATAGCCATCACCGTTGATATCACCTGCACTGGAGACTGAGTAGCCACTAAAGTCCTCCTCAGCCACACCATCGAGGCGGAAGCCGTTCTGTCCATTCAATTCAGATAAATTGATAATTGCAACACCACCAACAGCTTCAGCCACCTGTAGTGTCAGCGCACCGGATGTATAAACATCATAAGTCACTGCATTAATCACTGTAGGGCCTGTTGAGGTCCAGTTTGCATAGTCTGATAAGGTAACTACATCACCAGCATTGCCGTCTACACGGAACGTGTTACTGGTACCACCATGCTGACTGATCGCAGCGGCGTTTAAAGTTAGCGTATTATTACCTGTACCCGTAAGGTCTATAGTTTCAATACCATCAACACCGTGGCCTGCGGCCGTCAGATCAAGGCTGAGGCCTGTGCCATTAAGCTTGAGTGTATCTGTACCAAGGCCACCATCAACCTGTGCAAACGTAGTATCCGTAACAGTGATTACATCATTGCCACTACCACCACGAAGCACATCAGCACCGCCAGCGCCATTTAAAGCATCGTTTCCGTCACCGCCAAAGAGAGCATCAACCCCTGTAGTACCATCAAACGTATCATCGCCAACAGTTCCCACCGAGGCAGAGGCACCAAAGTTAGCACCGCCGTAAACAACATAACTGGAACCGCTGTCGGAGCCATTTGGATCAGCGCCATTAGCACCAATGATCAGATCATCAAAGCCGTCACCATTGATATCACCTGCACTGGAGACTGAGGCGCCACTAAAGTCATCCGCAGCCACACCATCGAGGCGGAAGCCGTTGGTGCCATCAAGAGTGCCAAGATTAACAGTGGAAGTAAAATTAACTGCCTTACCGTAAACAACGTAACTAGATCCGCTGTTGCTTGGATTGCCATCTGGATCAGCGTTCCGGGCCCCAATGATTAGATCATCATAGCCATCACCATTGATATCACCTGCACTGGAGACTGAGCCGCCACTATAGTCCTCCTTAGCCACACCATCGAGGCGGAAGCCGTTGCTGCCATCAAGAGTGGAAAGATCAAAGGTAGAGGAGAAATCACCAGATTGGCCGTAGACCACATAACTGGAACCGCTCTCGTTGCCATTTGGATCAGCCCAAAGGGCCCCAATAATTAGATCATCAAAGCCGTCACCATTGATATCACCTGCACTGGAGACTGAGGCGCCACTAAAGTCTTCCGCAGCCACACCATCGAGGCGGAAGCCGTTGGTGCCATCAAGAGTGCCAAGATTAACAGTGGTAGCAAAGTTAGCCGCCTTACCGTAAACAACGTAACTGGAACCGCTATTAGCATTGCCACCTGGATTAGCCAGGATGGCCCCAATGATAAGATCATCATAGCCGTCACCGTTGATATCACCTACACTGGAGACTGAGGCGCCACTATAGTCAATTTCAGCCACACCATCGAGGCGGAAGCCATTGCTGCCGTCAAGGGTAGACAGAGCAATTACGGGGATATCTGTTATGGCTGTCGTTGCACTTGAAGACACAGTCTCTGCGGTTCCTTGACTGTCCGTATAGCTGGCAACAACCTTAATAGCAGCCTTAACATCGGCCTGGACAAGAGTATAAGTGGTGTTTGTGGCAGAGGTAATATCAACACCGTCTCGCGTCCACTGATAAGTGATGGTTCCAAGACCATCTTCATCGGCTAATGTATTAGACGCTGTAAGAATTTGGTCCTCTGTGGCTGTTCCACTGATAGAGACTGAACCTGTAGCAGCATCATTAACATTAACCACAGCTGTCGTTGCACTTGAAGACACAGTCTCTGCGGTTCCTTGACCGTCCGTATAGCTGGCAACAACCTTAATAGCAGCATCAACATCGGCCTGGACAAGTGTATAAGTGGTGTTTGTGGCAGAGGTAATATCAACACCGTCTCGCGTCCACTGATAAGTGATGGTTCCAAGACCATCTTCATCGGCTAATGTATTAGACGCTGTAAGAATTTGGTCCTCTGTGGCTG